>Ga0207155_1086_pt1 | contig 23272 bp, 15 predicted proteins | sample Alteio_BWMinHeat_26_FD_153515 | JGI IMG/M metagenome (GOLD analysis project Ga0207155, IMG submission 153515) | Enriched cells from forest soil in Barre Woods Harvard Forest LTER site, Petersham, Massachusetts, United States -... | ecosystem: Environmental > Terrestrial > Soil > Temperate forest >... | reverse complement strand
CCGGCCAGAGTCCCGCCAGTGAATGAGATCATGTTAGGCCCCGTCGTCGCTAGCGTCCCGCCACACGTGGCAAGGGTCCCGGTCGGTACGCTCAGCCCTGCCGGCAGCGTGTCGGTAAAGTTTATCCCCGTCAAACTCACCGTCGTGTTCGGGTTGGTGAGGCTAAAGGTCAGCGAAGTCGTCTGGCCCACCGGGATCGACGCCGCCCCGAATGCCTTGCTGATCATCGGGGGAGTGGCCACGGTCACGGTAGCTGTATTGCTGATTGTTCCGGTGCCGCCGTTCGTCGAGCTGACGGCGCCCGTCGTGTTCATCTTGACTCCGGACGTAGTTCCGGTGACGTTCACGGATACGGTGCAGGTGGCGCCGCCGGCTATCGTGGCTCCGCTGAATGTCAGAGTTGTGTCGCCGGCCATCGGCGTGAAGGTGCCGCCGCAGGACGATGACGCGCCTGGTGTAGCTGCCACAGCCAGGCCTGACGGGAGCGCGTCGGTGAAGGCTACGCCGAAAGAGTTTGACGCGTTCGGATTGGTTATTGAGAAAGTCAGGCTTGTGGTTCCGCCGACCGCAATATTGGCGGCCCCGAACGCCTTGCTGATCGTGGGCGGCGCCAGCACGGTTACCGTCGCCGTGTTGCTCGTCGTTCCCGTCCCGCTCTGTGTCGACGTCACTACCCCGGTCGTGTTGTTCTTAACTCCAGCCGTAGCCCCGGTGACCGTGACATTAAAGCTGCAGGTGCTGCTGTGAGTGATTGATGCGCCAGCCAGAGTGATGGTGTTGGGGCTGGTAGTAGTCAGCGTGCCTCCGCATTGCGCGGTCGGGCCAGAGGTCGCAACCGTCAAGCCGGCCGGCAGCGTGTCGGTAAACCCTACGCCGGTCAGGTCGCCTGCCGCAGTGGTGTTCGCATTCGTTATTGAGAATGTTAGAGTCGTAGTCGTGTTGAGTGGGATCGTCGTCGCCCCAAACGCCTTGTTGATGGTCGGCGGCGCGACCACGGTCAGGCTCGCCGTTGCCGTACCGCCATTGGCGCACAGGTCCGATCCGAGAGTCCCTGTCGTGTTGGTATATGCGCCCGCCGTCGAGCCGGTCACAGTCACACTGAACGTGCAAGGAGTGCCCGGCGCTAGCGTTGCTCCGGCAAGAGCAATTGTCCGCATCGATGCTGTAGTTGTGAGCGTCCCGCCACAGACTGTGGAACTGCCGCTCGTAATACTCAATCCCATCGGCAGCACGTCGGTGAAGTTCACTCCGGTAAAGCTCGTCGAAGCGTTAGGGTTGGTGATTGTAAAGTTGAGCTGCGACGTGGCGCCGACCGGAATGGTGTTGGGAGAGAACGACTTGTTGATCGAAGGCGGTTGAGCGATCGTGATCGTTACGTCTGCCGTTGAATCAGGAGTGCAAGGCGGATTCGAAATCGTCCACCGCAGCGCTATCATGCCAGTTCCGCTCGCGTGAGTGAATGTCGCGCCCGGCGTGCTCGCGTTCGGATTGAACGTCCCCGTTGCTCCGGCTGTCACGATCGACCACGTGCCCGTTCCGTCTGTCGGAGTGTTGCCGCCCAATGCCGTGGTCGTGCCAAGAGCGCAGATCGTTTGTGCTCCACCCACGGTCGCGGTTGTCGGATGCTGCTTGATCGTTACGCTCACGTCCGCCGTTGAATCCGCGCAGGGCGACATGGTGGATATGGTCCATCGCAGCAAGACGGGGCCGAGTCCGGTGGTGTGAGTGAACGTAGCGTTCCCTGCGTGCATGTCACTGAATGTTCCCATTCCTCCACTCACTACCGACCAGGTGCCTGTCCCGTGTCCCATTGCCGGCGTGTTGCCGCCGAGCCCCGCCGTAGTAGTCCCGGTACATATCGTTTGGGCGCCACCTACCGTTGCGGTGGTGGGCTTCGGAATGATCGTGGTGCTATCGGACAATGAAGTCACTGACCCCGCACTGCCGCCTCCGCTCACGGTCGCGGTATTGCTCAGCGGAGATCCCGAAGCGTTGTCCACTGAGAAGGTCACCGTGATATCGGGATAGCTCGCACCCGGCCCGATTGGATCGCTCCGTGTCCATGATGTGCCGGTATAGGTCCAGCCGTTGCCGCTCACCCCCGTGATCGTAATTCCCGCTGGCGCATTGTCGACCACCGTCACCGGATTCGTGCCAGTAGGATCACCCGTCGATCCGGGACCGTTGTTCGTCACAGTGATCGCGTACTGTCCGGTCCCGCCCTGGCAAAAGTTGCCCGTGTGTGATTTGGTGATCGCCAGCACTGGCGGATTGATCGTAATGTTCACGCACCACGCGGGCTGATTCGTCCCATTGCCCTCGAAGATCGGATTGCTGTTCAGGAACATCTGCTGGAACAGGCTCCAGGTTCCGTTGCCGAGTCTAGTGTTCATCGTTCCCGAGCCAAACAGGCTGGCGAACGTAAACGACCCGGACGGAAACGCATACTGCGGCGTCCCAGCAGGCGGCGGATACGGACTCGTGGGGCTCAGTGACGGATACGTGGGCAAGGCATAGGTCGGCGAGCTAATGCTTGTCGGCTGCCATGCGCCTGAGGTCGGGTCGCTACCGCTGAAGTGACCATTGGCCCCGCTATCGTCCAGGGCGATGTTGATCGGGTTGGGGAAACCGGAAAGCTGGCCTACGTGCGAGAACAGGTCGAGCGAATCCGTGCTCACCTGGTTCGGACCCACTAGCAACGACATCAGGTATTGCATGGTGGCGTTGTTGACCGACAGGTCGGGTATCGAAAGCGTCACCTTGTTGATGGTGCCGGGCAAATCGTGGATGAAGATGTTCGAAGGATAGGGGTTTCCGGGCCCGGCAGCCACGCCGAACGCCGGAAGGCGGATCTGCCCCGGATTGCAGTAGGTATAAGTCGCCCCGCTGAAGCTCGCGGTAGAGTGGCTGTCCACGCGCTCCAGAGTATTTCCGTTACTGTCGCCAAAAGTTCCGCCCGCATCGTGGAAAGTGGCCTTGATGATGTGGTTGCCTTCCGTACTGAAAAGCACCTTGCAAACGGCAATTCCGCCAGCCACTGCCGCCGGATTGCTCGTCCCGTTGGTGGCTGTCAGATTAACGCCATTCTCCGAGAACGTAACCGTTCCGGCGCTCACTGCCTGATCGGAGCTGACTGTGGCTGTCAGCGTCACGTAATCGTTCGCCGGAACAGGCGGAAATTTAGAAGTAAATGGCGAGGTCGTATAGGAGGTAGTCGGTGATGCAATCGCGGTAGTGGTAGTGGCGTGTTCGTTGGGATTGACGGTAAAGTTCAGACACCAGCCGCCATCGATCGCGCCACTACTGCCGGTTGAGTCCTGCAGCACATACAATTGCCACGTACCCGTGGCGCCGCCTCCATTGAAGGCCTGTCCAATTGTGCTTGGGCCCGCTGGCTGCGAAGTCCCCAGCGGCGTGGGAAAAAGGAAACCACTTTGCGGAGCGGGAGCTGAAAATACGCCCTGGTCCTCGTTCGCGCTGGTATGATAATCCGCCGGTGAAAACGTCCCAGAGCTGAAGGTTCCGCTGTTGGGTATCTGGGAGTGCCCATCCGCCAGCGTGATGTTCACAGGTCCTCCAGGGTTCGCGGAGGTGTAAGCATCCGCAAACAGCACATAAGCCGTCCCGTTCGGAGAGACCAGTAGCAGCGAAGGAGCGTTCGGATTCGTATGATGAAGACCCTTTAAATCTACTGTGAGGTTCGTAATGACGCCTGGTAGGGGCGGCGATCCGTTGACACCAACGAATATCTGCGACGGGTAGGGGGCCGATGGGCCGAAGGCGTTTCCGCTGCCCGGGATCAAATTCGTTCCTACGTTGCAATATGTTCCTCCAGTGGACGTGACGTTGCTCGCTGTGGTGGTGTTGGTGACCGTCACGTTGGCTGGCGTGTTCGCCGGGCTGCTGCTGGGCGTGAATCCGGTGGTGCCGGCGTAGCTGGCAGTGATCGGGTGTATTCCTTCTTGCGTGAATGTCAACGAACAGGTTGCCGTACCGTTCACTACCGTCTGATTGCCGCCGCTGCAGGAAACGGGGACGCCGTTGTCGAAGAACGAAACCGTCCCGCCATTCACCGTGCTGCTGCTGCTGACAGTAGCGGTAACCGTAGCCGGGCTGGAAGGATTCGGAGGCGTGCGGCTAACTGAGGTGTTGGCGGGCGAGACAGAGGTCATAGTGGCAGCCGCGGCGACACCGGAAGTGGTGATATTGATGGTCCAGCCACCGGTGAACGAATAAGGTTGCGCAGAACTACCGAAGACGCCTCCGTTGTTGACCGTGAACAAGCTCCAGTCCCCATTCCCGCTCGGTTCGCTGTTGAAAGCAGCCATGGTCGCTGCCGGTCCCGAACCCAGCGGCCTCGCGAGTGGGCATGTTAAGGGAGAGATCGTACATCCTGTAAACGACCCCTGTGCCGGAAAGCCGTTGACCACATCGTGTTCGATGTTGCCGCAAGCCGTCGCTGCCAGATTAGCGGGGAAGGCGAAATTGCCGTTGCCGCATGAGGGGGACGTAGGAAAGGCTTCGCTGACCGTAATGGTGCCGTTGCTCATCACCGTCCCGCCGTCGCCGAGACCATCACCCGCCAGAAAGACAAGCTTAGTTCCGTTTGGTGCTAACAGGAGCAGCTGGATCTCGGCGAGGTTGTCAACTGAGTTAACTCCGTGTAGGGTCAGAGTCACGTTCGTAACGGCCCCGGCCAATCCCGTCACCGTGATAGTCGATTGATAGGGACTGCCTTGGGACTTCGCCGCCGCTGTAATCGCGGTGTTGTTCGTGCACGTCGCTGACGTGCTGCTGCCTGCGATGCAGCCTGACTGCGGCGTAAGCGTCGCCCCATCCTTCGGAGCCGTCATTACCACCGTTGGCCAAACCTGACCCTCTCTCAAGAGCACGATGCCTTGTTCAGGATTTACGTTTAGTCTCATCGGCAGCACGGTAACCGGTGCGCTCTCGATGTCGAGTGTCGCCCCAAGTCGCAAATGGCCGGATCCCTGCTCTATGACGATCTGCAGTTGATGGCTTGTGTAATCTATCGCGAGCAGTTGCGAAGTTGGCAAGGTGCTTAATCGAGAGGCAACCAAAAGCGAGAACCCCGGATGGACGCTGCCAGGCGGAGCAACTTGAACGCTGCTAGCCTCTGCCCAACTCGAGGTCTGGCCATCCACTCCACCTCGCCTCATCAGGTGAATGATTCCATCATCGGACAGCAGCGCCATCTGCGTTCGGTGATCCTTGCTCCAAATGAATTCTCCCAGCGCTATCGATCTCGCCGCAAACGGCAAGGTGATGCGCTCGACCGTATCGCTCGAGCCTCGGTCGGGGTTTGCGGGATCTGGTGGTTGCACTCGCCCATGAATGATCGCCAGCTCACCGCGTACCGCCGCGACAATATCCACCAGCTTGTCATCGTCCAATAGGCCTATCGCTAAAGCGCTCGCTTCTTCCGGCAACTGGTACACCGTCGGCCCTGTCGTAAACAGCGCGGCCAATCCATCGAAAACGAGGACCCGCGATCCTTGCGGGCCCGTAATCGCCACCGCCACATCAGGCGCTCCATCACGCTCGCCGATGTCTCCGGTCACCATTGCCGTAACCTGTCCCGGCAACTCTATCCGCCGGGCCTTGCCAAGGCCGCCATGTCCATCTCCCGCAACCAGATACATTGCGAAGCCGCCACGCGCCGCTACTAACACATCCTCGTGTCCATCGCGATTGAAATCTCCCACGCCGATGAAGTCCGGCGCTTCAGGCAATCGAAGTGCAGTTGCCCTCTGGAGGAAAGGCGAGGGGAATCGGCCCTTGCCAATCTTCTGTAGAGCTTGCTGATCCTGAGGCGAAAAGGCTTGCTTGTTTCCTATATGCAAGGTCAAGACACCGCCTCGGGGGCTGGTATACCCGCTCACCAGGTCTGGAACGCCATCCTCGTCAAAATCGGCCGAGGCCAGCGACAAGGGCGTCGCCTCTCCCGATTGCAGGATGTTCCTGAGACTGGCCGCGCCAATATACTCGGTCGGCAAATCGTAACCATCTTGTAGGTTTATCCAGGGGTTGCCCCGCCCCGCCGCATGGACGGTAATAGCGCGCTTTGGCTCAGCCGAGTTTGAGGATACGGAAAAGCCGAGGCTCAGCAGGATCATTAAACAGATAAGGCTGAATGCTACGATAAAGAGCTTGCGGCTTGGAAATCCGGATCCCCTCTTCATGGAGCTACTCCTTGGTGATAACGCGTCTTGAACTTCGTCTTCAACGCTTCAGAGATGGAGATTCTTTCCATCCGAATAGTCTTCGACTGCGGTCATCTCTTCCTGGCAGCCGGGCGATGCCGAAATATTACATGAGCAGCGCGCGGACTCTACGGAGCGGGGTTGGGGTTATTCTCGATCAGGAGCGTTTGATTTGATAATGAAGCCTTAGCTTAGCACAGCCAGAACCCACATCCAACAGTGAATCCCCACGAGTGTTGCTCAACCACAAACCTCTCTCCAGAACGGACTACCAGAAGAGCCAACAAGCGTTGCTCGCCGCACCCATGCAACTACCGGCGTCGAGGCTCTCGAATCGAGCAAGGCTTCGGTGTGGAGTGCTCAATCTCGCCTCCCATCATCCTTAGCCGCCTGCTCGCCATCGCTTGCGTCCTTCGAAAGCTGCGGGTACCAACCCGCTCTATCCGACGAATCGCATCCTTGGAGTGCCGCGACTCGTCGCCGCTTTCCCTTCCGGCCCTGGTTCACTCGCCTTTAACCAGGCCGCATCGAGTCCCGCGATCCCCGGCCCTCCCCCAGGTTCCTGCGCCCCTGTCCCTATTCATTCGCCACCGGATACTATCATAATATCATCACTGTACCCGGTTATCAGCAATAATCAAATTTAGTGGTTCGCTACGCTTGACACGATGAAGATTCTGTCTTATAATCCCATCGAGATTATGGCTAGATTGGCGATAGCCCGCTGGCCAGGCGTCCTTTTGTCCAAAGATAGAAACGCTGTCTCAACCGCAGAACAAAGTAGCGTAAGCACGGGGCAGCAGTAACCGCCGTTAGTTTGCGGCCTCCTTTAGCGCGGACCATTATTCACGGAGGAGGTTTGGCTCAATGCCAAAACGAAGAATCGACCCAACAACAGGAGAGCCCCAGCTCACCGACCGCGAGCTAAGGGTCATCGATGAATACATCAAAAACGGAGGCAATGGCTCCCAGGCCGCTGCTGCCGCCGGATATGGCGGGTCCCGTCCTGATCAAGCCGCTTACCGGGTCCTCAACCGCCCCGAAGTCCAGCGCCGTATCCGCGAGCGCATAGCCCAGTCCCGAGTCTCAGCCGACGAAATCATCGGCACACTCGTCTCAATTATGTATGGCAGGCCCGGCGACCTCTACGACGAATCCGGCGAATTCAGCATACTGGTCGCCAAACAAAACGGTGCCGACCATCTCCTTAAATCCATCAGCGGAACCACCCGCACCATCGAGGCCACCAAAACCAGGCCGGCCCAGGTCGTCAGATGCTACCGGGCCCAGATACATTCGCCGGTCCAGGCCGCCGCTGCCCTCGCCCGCATCCTGGGCATCAACCCCAAGACCCTCTCCCACAGTCCGGGCCACCGCCCTCTGACCCTCGGCCACCGCCCCGACCCCTCTGACTTCGCCGAAGCCATTGCCGCCAACTTCAAAGTAGCCACCTGGCTCGAAGACTTGATCGACAAGCAGATGGCCGAACAGGGCCTCTCCCGCACCGAGGTCGCCGAGCAGCTCCTTCAAGTCCCCCCCGAAATCGCCAAATACTTACGAGAGCCGCCTGACGAACAAGACTCCGCAGCCGACCTGGCCGCGACTGACCCAAAACAGGCGATCGCCCATGCTCTTGATTTCATCATCGCGTTGGCCACAAACCCCGACGCCTCTCCCGACAATCACCCTATCCTCGAAATATACCTACAGATCCAGGCCCTCATGGATGAATGGGAGAACGGCGCCGTCACATCCCAGGCCGCCCGAGACGCAATCACGCGAATCAACAACCGCCTGTCCGACCAGCAACGCCAGGATCTCCACCGCCTCCAAGTTCAAATGCTAATCCACCACTCAAGACTCGAGACTCGCGACTCCAGACTCTCCATCGACTCAAGACTCGAGACTGTAGACTCCCCATCGACTCCAGACTGCCCGCCGTTCATCTCTCCGCCGAGAACATCGCGGTGATCCACCAACAAGCCGCCGAGCTTGCCGATCTCCAGTCCGGCTTCCCCTCTCCCCATTTTGTCGACCAATGCATCGCCGAACACCTCGCCGATCTCGAGTCCGCCCCATCTCCTCCTAACCTTCAACCTGCAACTAGCAACCTGCAACCCGAGTCTGCCTCCGGCGGACACGCTGCCCCGATTCCAGACTCCGGACTCGAGACTCCCGACTGCCCGCCGACTTCGGACTCCCCATCGCCTCAAGATGCCGGGGCGGTCAAAAACTCAATCGAGAAAACTCAGCTTTTATCACCGTTTTCATCCCGGCCGACTCGAGACTCGTGACTCTAGACTCCCCATCGACTCAGGATCCCGGTACTAACGTGCAAACGTTTGAACGTGCTAACCTTCCAACGCCCCCGTGCCAACGTGCTAACGTGCAAACGCCTCCGTGCCAGCCTGATCGCGCCGCCCTCGCTGATTTCGAGGAAAAGTACAAATTCATCGACCACAGCTTCATTCTTGGCGCCCCTAGCCGCTTCACAGAGGCTATTCGCGATATTATGGAGGACAAGACCCTCACGCCCGCTAAGGCTATCGAAGAGATGCGACGTGCGGGCCGCCAGTGCCAATGGGACCACTCTGAACGCATCGAGAAGTGTATCGCCGATTACGCAAAACTTCATCCACGACTGGCCGGCTACACGATACCACCGCTCCCGCCTCCGCTTGAGGGACTCGAACGCTACTACAGACCGCAACCCCAGCCGGCTCAACCGCCCGGAGATGGCCCCACTCACCCCATCCCCGGCTCCCAAAAGCGCCGCGAGCTTCGCGGATCTTGAGAGCGGCTAAAAGGAGACATGCTAAAACAGTGAGACCCGCGAAATCTCACCCTTTATCACTGTTTTGGAGCGGGCAGGTAAAAAAGGATGCTCCAAAGCGCCGATCTTTGACAACCACATACGTAGCTACGAAGGACTCATTCCCTCCGCCGCCCGCTGGGCGCACCGAGCGGCGGAGGGAAAGGACGGGAAGCGGGACCGGGCTCCAGGCCCAGACGTGAATCCTGGGCGCGTCCAGTTTGTCACCGACACCAGCGGACACAAGGTCCTATTCTACTCGTAACGCAACGCCACAATCGGGTCCACCCGAGTGGCGCGCCGGGCTGGGACCAGACAGGCTCCCAGAGCCACGGCGGCCAGCGCCACCGGTACTGCAATAAACGTCGTCAGATCGGTTGTAGTCACTCCAAATAGCAGGCTCGACATCAATCGTGTTAAGCCGATCGCTCCGCCCAGTCCCACCGCCATCCCAATCATGGTCAGCCGCATGCCGTAACCCAATACCAGCCTCAGGACTTTTGCGCGTGGGGCGCCAAGCGCCATTCGAATTCCAATCTCGTTCGTTCGCTGTGTCACCGAATAAGCCATCAGACCATAGATCCCCACTGCCGCGAGCACCAGCGCCAGCGCCGAGAACAGCCCCAACAACATTGTCAAGAATCGCGGGCGAGCCTCGGCCAGAGCCACCACTTCGTCCATCGTGCGGACGTTCGAAATCGGCAGCGCGGAATCGAGCCCGCTGATTGCCGCGTGCGCCCCTGCATTCATCGACATCGGATCGCCCGATGTCCGGATCACGGCGAAGAAATTGCGCATCCCGAATCCGAAAGGTGGATTCTGCGCAATGGGGAAATACAGCTCAGTTCCGGCGGCCTGATCGAGGCCGGCGTTCTTGACGTCAGCCACCACGCCGACGATCGTGTGCCATGGATTCTGATTTCCCGCGCGAAGACGGCGGCCAATCGGACTCTCATCTCCATAAAAGTGCCGCGCCATCGCCTGGTTTATGACCACAACAGGCTGAGAGCTGGCACCATCCCTATCGTCGAGCAACCGGCCCTCAAGCAGGCGAATCCGCATCGTCTCGAAATAAGCCGGCGTCACAGCCTGCCAGTAATCAACGTTTTGGATAGGCGCGTCCGGACCCGTGGGCAGGCCCTCCATCTCGGTGTCATTGGCGTTTATGCGTCGAATGGGAGGAAGGCCCGAAACCAGAGCAGCCGATTGGACGCCGGGTAGACCCGAGAGCCGCTCCTGAAGCCTCGACCAGAAACTGGTGAGGCTCTGGTTGTCGTTATACGATGACTGCGGCAGCGCCAACTGCATCGTCAATACGCCGCGCGACGAAAAGCCTGCGTCAACCTGCAGCAGCTTCCAAAAGCCCCGGATCATTAACCCGGAGCCCACCAGCAGAACAAGAGCTAGCGCGATCTCGCCGACTACCAGGACACTGCGAAACAGGTGCGCGGCCGCCGACGCGGTCGACCGGCCCGCCGATGCTTTCAGCGGATCGCTCAGATTGCTGGTGACGACGTGGGCCAGCGGCGCCAGGCCAAAGAAGATTCCGGTCACCAGGCAGGTCGCAAGCGCAAACAATAGCGCTGTTTCGTTCAGAGTGATTTCGCGAACGCGAGGGACCAGGCCCGCGTTGGTCGCGATCATAAGCCTGAGCGCGCCATAGGACAGGAGCAACCCCGCCGCCGCCCCGGTCAACGCGAGCAGAGTGCCCTCCACGACGAATTGGCGAGCCAACCTTCCTGTCGATGCCCCAAGCGACATCCGCACCGCAATCTCGCGCTGGCGGACCTCGGCCCGCGCCAGCAGCAGGTTGGCAACATTCACACACGCAATCAGGAGCACAAAAAACACCGCCCCCATCAGCATCAGCAGCGCAGGGCGAACACTCGAGATTACTTCATCCTTTAGCGGATACATCACGATCGGATGTTTGTCCGGGTTCAGCGCGTGCGTTTTTGGCGCGGCGGCATCGCCGTACTGCTGGACCAGTTGAGCCATTTCGCTCCGGGCCTGCGACAATTCAACTCCGGGCTTCAGCCGGCCCAGCAGGTAGAGAAAATGACTTCCGCGCCCGCCGGGGTTTGCCGGATCTATCTGGATCGGCACCCAGATTTCCGGTGGATTAATCTCGCCCGCGGGAAACTCGAATCCCTGTGGCATAACGCCGATGATCGTGCACTTTGCGCCGTTCAACTGAGTCTCTTGTCCGACAATCCTGGCATCGGCGCCGAACGCGCGCTTCCACAAGCCCTGTGAGATGACCGCGACTTGTGGGGCGCCGGTCTTGTCGTCATCGAGCGTGATCAATCGCCCGGCTATCGGTGTGACGCCGAGCGATTCCAGCAAGCCGCCGGTCACGAACGACGCGGTGACCCGGATCGGCTCGACTGACCCGGTCAGATTGGCGCCTCCATTGACCCAGGCGTCCAGCGTCTGCCACGATCGCGAGTCACGCTGCAAGTCCAGGAACTCAGGCGGCGACATCCAGAATCGGCGCAGGTCCATTCCCTTTATTCCCTGAAACTCGGAATAGACCCGCACGAGCTGCCTGGGCTGCTGGTAAGGTAGCGGCTTGAGGATGACGCCAGAGACGACGCTGAAGATAGCGGTGTTCGCGCCAATCCCAAGTGCAAGAGTCAACACCGCTACTACAGTGAAGCCCGGCTTACCCAGCAGCATTCTGATCCCGTATCGCAGATCCTGTCCGATCGTTCCCATAGTCGCCCCCTTGCAGTGAGGTTCAAGCTTGTGCTAAAAATCCACCACGGTGCTAAATTTCTAGCACTTGATCGTTCCCGTGTCAACGAGAATTCGGCATCGCGATTCTTACACTCCAATGCGGCGGAAGACCCCCTCCTCGTAGCCTGGGCAAACCAATCCGCGCCTGGCATCTCCAAGAGCCGTGCCAGTCAAGGTCACTGTCATAAGTCCCTGAGTTGATTGACTACAAGCGGGGGTAAGCGCGGCCTGTGGGTAATCCTTCTGTCCGGTCATGGGAAGGGGCATTCCCACTAGCGAACAGCAGAGCTTCGTTCCTAATGCTCGTCGCGATGAAGCAATCCCGGGAGTGTAATTGAACCCCGGGACCTGAGTGGACTTTCCGCCGCCAGCGGTTCTTAGGCTGAAGCTGAAACTCCTCCGGATAAAGACCGGGCGTTTCTCAGGACCTACTATTGCCACAGATTCCTGGTCCCGCCTTTCAAAGGCACCCCAATGTGGGAAACAACCCAGCAATCGGCGCAGGGAATCTTGACCGTGGTCAGGGCGACCCATAGAATCTCGGTACCATGCAAAATGCCGCCGCCCAGATGCTTCCCTCAAACGTTCAGCGGACCTTAAAGGATTTTGTTGAGGCCGCTCGCGAGGCGTTTTCGGATTCGTTGATATCGATCCTGCTTTACGGCAGCGGCGCCGAAGGGAAACTTCGAGAAACTTCTGACATCAACCTCATGATTGTGCTGAAGCGGTTTGAGGCCGGTGGCGCCGATCGACTCCGCGAGCCGCTCAGGGTCGCACAGGCCGCCGTGCGGTTGAAAGCAATGTTTATTCTGGAATCAGAGCTGCCGGCAGCCGCGAAGTTCTTTGCGGTCAAATTCGCTGACATCATCAGGCGGCGGGTAGTTCTATACGGCATCGATCCACTTCAGGAAGTCTCCGTCGTGCGGGCTGATGCCATCCAGAGGCTCAAACAGACTCTGCTGAATTTGACGATCCGGCTCAGAGAGTCTTATATCCTCCGCAGCCTCAGAGAAGAGCAGATCATCGCGACCATTGCCGGCACAGCCGGCCCGCTGCGCTCGTGCGCAGCCGCGTTGTTAGAGTTGGAATCCAAACCGGCGGCCTCGCAAAAGGAAGCACTGGAACAGGTGGCTTCGGCGATACCCGGCGCCGGTCAGGCTGTGGCCTCGCTGTCCGTCGCCAGAGAAGGCCAGCCGTTCGCCGCTGGGCAGGCTGCCCCGATGCTATTCGCATTAATTGAGCTGGCCGGCGCAATGCGCGCACGAGCTGACGGCCTTTCTTAGAGGTGAGCCGTGAACCCATTTGACCTTCGCGGGCCTGAGTTTCTCGCCTTCTATGTCATATTCTCGGTTGTTGTTATCGCGGCCCTGGTAATATTTCGGCGCAGGGCGGAATCGGGACCGCTCCCAAAACTGGATGTAGAGGATCCTTATCTGATTGCCTACCTACGCGGAGGCCCCAATGAAGCGGGCCGCGTGTGCACAGTGGCTTTGATAGATAGAGGATTGCTCGAAGCAAACGGCACCACAGTTCGCGTCGCGAAAAACGTCCAGGCCGCGTCGGTTCGCAGGCCGATCGAGAAGGCAATCCTCGAATTGTTCAGATCCCCGAGCGAAGTCTCGACAATCTTTGGCAACCTGTCAATCATAGCCGCTTGCCTTGGCTACGAGAACAGGTTGGAGCGGGCAGGGGCATTGCCAGGCCCGTCGGTTCGACTGGCCAGAGCGGGCCGCTTTGGGATTGCGGTCGTCGTGCTGGGCGGCACTGCCGGTCTCAAGTTAATGGTTGCGCTGGCTCGAGGCCGAACTAATATCGGCTTCCTCATCATATTGACGATCGTTGTCCTCGTGATCGCGTCCAAGTTATCGTTTCCGCGGTTGACGTTGACCGGGACGCGTTTGATTAGAGACATCAAGTCGCTTTACGGAGGGCTCAGGGGGCGCGCAACGATGGTGGCACCCGGCGGCGCCACTATGGAGGCGGCGATGCTGGCGGCATGCTTCGGTGTCACCGCTCTGGGAGGCGCAGGCTTCGGCTATGTCAAGTCTCTCTTTCCCAAAGCTGCGACTTCGAGCAGCTCGTGCGGATCATCGTGCGGCAGTTCGTGTGGGAGCAGTTGCGGCGGGGGATGCGGCGGCGGATGTGGAGGCTGCGGATCATGACAGCCACAGACGACCGCTTTGGAATAGGGTGGCGTCCGGAGCTTGCGCTTGGGATCCTGGCCAATCTCGACCGAATCGACGTGGTTGAGGTAGTGGCCGACGACTTCTTTGGTGCCACAAAGAGCGAAAGAGGATCGCTAGCAACGCTGGCCGCGCAGGTGCCGATCACTCTGCACGGCGTGTCTCTGGGTATGGCGTCGGCCAATTCTGTAGATAGGGTGCGGCTTGATAAGATGTCTCGGCTGGTGAACGAGCTGTCTCCGATATTCTGGTCCGAACACCTCGCATTTGTGCGTGGCGGCGGACTGGAAATAGGACACCTCGCCGCTCCGCCTCGGACCGCGGATACCGTATACGGGACCCTGGCTAATCTCGAGCGAGCGAGGATCGCCACCGGGTCGGCTCCGCTGGTTGAAAACATCGCCACCCTGATCGACCCACCGGCCAGCGACATGGACGAAGCCGCATGGGTTTCCCAGGTAATTGGTGGTTCGGGCTCGGATCTGTTGCTCGATTTGCATAACCTCTATGCCAATTCAGTGAACTTTGGATTTGATGCAGTGGACTATATCGACCGCCTGCCAGCCGAGCGCATCAGAGCCATCCACATTGCCGGTGGAAGATGGATTGGCCGGCCCGGCGAGAAGCGGCTATTGGACGATCATTTGCACCGAGTCCCTGAGCTGGTTTACGACCTCCTCGACTGCGTATCAGCGCGCGCTCCACATCCGCTGACGGTTGTGCTCGAGCGAGACGGCGACTATCCCTCGATCGACGTCCTGCTCAGCGAGCTCGACCGGGCCCGAGAGGCGCTTGAAAGCGGGAGACAGAAACGATCCGGAGCCGCTCATGGCTAATTCATCAGAATCAAGTACCAGGGCAGCTAGTCTCGAGTCATTTCTAGCTAAGATATATGTGGACGAGAACGCCCGCAAAGATTTCTTGGGTGATCCTTTCGGCGAAGCGATCCGGGCCGGGCTGTCGGCGCGGGACGCCAGGGCGCTCGAGCAAATCGACCGCACCGGACTCGAACTGGCTGCGGCGAGTTTCGCAAGGAAGAAGCAGAAGCGGGATTGCAGGCAACGCCACAAGTAGTGGAGTATAGCTGGCCAATCGCCGCCTCCTGGATGCGAAAATCCGACCGCCGGAACCCTGTGTTTGCACTACCAGAGCAAGTAAAGCCACTCACCGGACTCCATCCATCCCCATCTGTATGTGGTGCGACCCACGTCCATGTAAATTGACAGCACTCAACAGTCTGCCTCATAATTTAGCCCTAGGCTATCTAGGACACTGCGGAGAAGATGCAAAAACCACAACCCAAACTCTTGCAAGGAACGCTCGACATGCTGATTCTGAAGGCGCTGTCAGTTGGGCAAATGCATGGCTTCGGCGTTGGCCAGCGCATAATGCAAATGTCAGAGCAGGTATTGAGGGTCGAGGAGGGATCATTGTATCCGGCGCTCTATCGACTCGAACAGCAGGGCTGGATCAAATCCGAGTGGGGTGTTTCGGATAACAATCAGCGGGCCAGGTTTTATTCGCTTACCAGGACTGGTCGCAAGCAGCTCGAGGTTGAATCCGAAAACTGGGACCGGCTGGCTTCGGCCGTGTTCAGGGTCATGGAGACCGCTTAACCGAATTCGGGATGAAGGTTTAGTCCCGAACCTACCTTTGTCTTTTCTTGAACGACCCGGGCAGTCTCCTGGCTTACGCAATGCCCTGACTAAACCTCGGCTGGCCGGGTTGGGTGCTCCCTTGGATAGGCCCATTTACCACGATGGTGGTATTCCCAGCTACCGCCGAGAGTGGTAGGAAAAAAACTCCCTATCTCGTGATGTGCTATCGGTCCGACTGCCCCAAACTATCGTCATTGTCACGATCGTCACGAAACTATAAACGTAGAAGGAGAATTCAATGTCTGAAAAAACCAGTTCGGAGGCAAAGACCGCTGTTCTTGTCCACGGTGGTTTTGTGGACGGCTCCGGTTGGGAAGGGGTGTATAACCTCCTGCGGAAGGATGGCTACACTGTCGCAATCGTTCAGAATCCGACGATATCGCTGGAGGGCGACGTTGCCACAACGAGGCGCGTCATAGCCGGACAAAATGGCCCGGTCATCCTCGTCGGGCACTCCTACGGCGGGGCGGTTATCACTGAGGCGGGCAACGATCCAAAAGTCGCCGGTCTTGTCTATATCACGGCGTTTGCACCGGACAAGGGGGAATCGGTGTCCACCCTTATCAAGGACCCACCGCCTGGCGCGCCGGTACCGCCGATCCTGCCACCGCAGGACGGCTATCTCTTCCTGGACAACGCAAAGTTCGCGGCCTCATTCGCGGCCGACGTACCGGCGGAAAAAGCCGCGTTCATGGCCGACTCTCAAGTCCCATGGGGCGTCGAGGCGCTGGGCGGCACAATTAGTGAGCCGGCCTGGAGAACCAAGCCAAGCTGGTACCTGGTCGCCACCGACGACAAGATGATCCCACCACCGGCCCAACGCTTTATGGCGCAGCGGGCGGGTTCCGCGGTCGCCGAGGCTGCTGGTAGTCACGCGATCTACGTGTCGCAGCCCAAGGCTGTAGCAGCGATCATCGAAAAGGCCGCCCACGCAGTGAAGGCCGCGGCGAACTAACATTTGGGTGCGCGGGAACGAGTCGACCCTTGCCGAAGCCCATGATCAACGCCCCCGTCCTTGGGAGTCTGATTCCCAGCCTAATCCATGGAATCACCCAATTCGACCCGGCTTTATGTTATAGGAGGGAACGGTTAGCCATAACAGGGCTAACCGTTCCTGGTGAGGCCGAGCCTCGGGAACTCTCCAAACTCCGGTGCGGCGGATCGGAGCCTTCATTCCAGACCACCTGAATTATTCTGTCGACTTCTCTTCAGTGTTAGCGTTTATTTCACTCTAAGGATAGAGTGATGATGACGCTAAGGAGACTTAGAGCAAACGGCGATTTGGCGACGGGGATGGCGAGAGATCAAGGAAGGCTGAGGGTGCGATGAGTTACAAGCTGCTGCCCTATAGATACAATCTGGCGCTATTGACTGACCTCTATGAATTGACAATGGCACAGGTCTACTGGTCGGAAGGGATGGCCGATTGGGAAGGTGCCTTTCACTACTTTTATCGCACTGCGCCGCGCGGCGGCGGCTACTCAATCGCGTGCGGTCTCGAACTGCTAGTGGACTATTTTTCCAACCTGGGGTTTGAGCCCGACGACCTTGATTACCTTGCCGGGATTCCCGGAGCAGACGGCAAACCCATATTCAGCGCGGCTTTCCTGCGATCGCTCGAGACCTTGAAATTCGACTGTGATGTGGACGCTGTCCCCGAGGGCTCGTTGATCTTTCCGAATGAGCCGATAGTCAGGGTGACGGGCCCCCTACTCGCGGCCCAGATTGTTGAGACGGCGGTTCTAAACCTGTGCAATTATGCTAGCGCTACAGCCACACAGGCGTCGCGAATCTGCTGGGCGGCCGGTGATGGTCCGGTCTACGACTTCAGTCCCAGACGGGCGCCGGGAGTGGACGGCGCATTCACAACCACCAGAAGCGCGTATATTGGCGGCTTCCGAGGCACGTCAAACGTGTGGGCGGCCAGGCATCTTGGAATTCCCGGCGAGGATGTCAAGGGAACGATGGCCCACAGCCTGATCATGAGCTTCGACTCAGAGATCGCTGCTTTCGCCGCCTACGCCAGAAATCTGCCAAATAACTGCGTGTTCCTGGTCGACACCTATGGCACTATAGCGGGCGTACGCCACGCTATCGAGATCGGTCGGCAGCTTCGAACTGACGGGCACGAGTTGCTGGGCATAAGGCTGGATTCTGGGGACCTGGCCAAACTCAGCTGGCGGGCCAGGACTATGCTCGATGACGCCGGGTTCGAGCGCGCCGCGATTTTCGCATCAAACGATTTGAATGAGTTCATTATCAGGAGTCTCCGAATGCAGGGAGCGGCCGTTACCCTGTGGGGAGTCGGCACCAACCTCATAGTTCCCCCGCTCGACGGAGTCTATAAGCTCTCGGCGATTCGAAGACCCGGAGGCCGCTGGGATCCAAAGATCAAGCTGTCCGATCAGCCCGCCAAGATATCGATTCCCGGGATCTTGCAGGTGAGGAGATATCGCGGCGAAAACAAGAATGTCGCGGATGTAATATTCGACGAAGCCACTGGTTTTGCAGCGGAGGGAGGCATGATAAGCCTTCACGACGAGACGAAACATATGAAGCTACCGCCTGCCGGCACTGTTCCAACCGACCTCCTGGTCCCCATCATACGGCGCGGCGCCGTCGTCTACGAGCGGCCAACGCTCGGCCAGATTCGCGATCACTGCCGGACCGAGCTGAGCTATCTTCCAGACGCAACCAGGCGATTCGAAAACCCCGACGAGTATCGGGTCGGGGTCGAGGAAACGTTATACCGGCTGCGGCAGACCATGATTGTCGACAGCCGCGCCGGGAGCGATTGGGGATACCAGGAGATCTGAGATGGCGCACGCGTATCTACGAAATGCCGACCTGGTAAGCTGAGCTACATGCCCGATCGGATTCGAGCTACCGCCTCGAGAATTTACCGTCAGGCAATCGCGGAACCTGCATATCTCGTCAATGGGCTGTCAATGAGCTTGACAGCAACCGGGGCATCGCCTATCATCGGCTCCTAGACCGTCTAGGACCTCGGTCCACGGGCGATGGGTTGGTGCTGCTCGCGACGTTTTGTGGTTTCAGAGTTGATCGGGAGGACACGGAATGCGGTGGCTGAGGCTCGCTTACTGGCGTTTATACGGCTTGCTCTTCAAGGGGCGGATCGAGCGCGAGATGGAAGACGAGCTGCGATTCCATATGCGGATGCGGGCGGCGCTAAATGCCCGGTCTGGCATGGCCCCCGGCGAGGCGAGCCTCGAGGCGTCGAGGCGGTTCGGAAATCTCGGCGCAATCAAAGAATACTGTCGCGATATCAAAGGAGGCGGGATCGTGGAGACATTCCTGGCAGATCTGCGCTATGGCGCGCGAATGCTGATAAAGAACCCCGTATTCACGGTTGTTGCGGTGTTGACCCTTGGGTTAGGCGTTGGCGCCAACTCGGCGATCTTCAGCGCGGTCAATGGGATGTTGCTGAGGCCGCTGCCGTTCGAGGATCCCGACAGGCTCACAATAGTGCGCACCAATTACCACGGCGCCCTGACTCGGGTTACGGGGTGGAAAGACTTCGAAGATTGGCGACAGCAGAACACCGTCTTCGAACAGATGGCCGTCTACACGACGGGCGGAAGCACGCTGACCGGCATGGGCGAACCGGAACGCACTCCGAGCGTTGCAACGGGTCAAGGGTTTTTCGAGCTATTTCGAGTCAACGCCATCCTCGGCACGCTCTTCACGCCCGAGGATTTCACGCCAAATTCCACTCATGTTGCATTGCTCGGTCAGGGATTTTGGAAGGACAAATTCGGGGGCGATCCTGCAATCATAGGGCGGACTCTGGTGGTCAACGGTGAAGATACAACGGTGGTCGGCGTGGTTCCGGACCGATTCGGTTCATTTCTGGGAAAAATAAGCATCTGGCACCCGTTTGGAATGCCCGAAGATGAGAACCGCAGCCAGCGATACCTGTCGGTCGTGGCGAAGTTGAGGTCTGGCGTCGGGGTCAAGCAGGCAAGCGCTGAGATCGAAGCAATCGCGTCGCAGCTCCAGCAGTCGTATCCGAAAAGCAACGATGGCTGGGGCGCAACGGCCTTGTCGTTGCAGGATTCGATCGTAGGCGACACCCGGCTGATGCTGCTCGTCCTGCTGGGAGTGGTGGGGCTGGTCCTGCTTATTGCATGCGCCAATGTAGCGAACCTGCTGCTGGCCCGCGCGGCTACACGCTCGCACGAGGTAGCGATCCGCTCGGCGGTCGGGGCTAGCCGGGCCAGGTTAGTGAGGCAGCTCTTGACCGAGGGCATGCTGCTTTCGATTTTGGGCGGGGCGGCGGCTTTACCGCTGGCGCTAGCTGGAGTTGGAGTGCTGGTCAAGCTGGCTCCCAGTGCTACCGCGAGACTCGATGAAGTCCGGCTGGATTCGAGCGTCATCGCCTTTACCATTCTCTTGTCGCTCGGCACAACGCTTATCTTTGGGCTGGCCCCGGCGCTAAAGGTTTCTGAGACCGGATGCGAGGGAGCTCTTAAGGACGCGGGACGCGGCACAAGGAGCGGCACGCACGCCAAAGTCCGGAGCCTGCTGGTCGTTTCAGAGGTGGCAATATCGCTTTTGCTGATGGTGGGGAGCGGCCTGTTGATTCGCAGCTTTTACCGGCTGAAGTCGGTCGATCCCGGCTTTAATCCGGACCGCTTGATGAAAGCACAGATTTCGCTTCCGGAATCGAGATACAAGACACTCGAGGCCGGTCGAGTCTTCTACCATCGTCTTGTTACGGACCTCGCGTCACTGCCAGGATCACCTTCGACGGCCGTGTGCATGACCCTGCCGTTGGACGCGGGCGGCTTTAGTACCTGGCAATGGATTGGGTACGAGGGCCAGACCTATACGCAGGCGACAACTGTAGCCTCGCAGTACCGCCCGGTTAGCATTGGGTATTTTCAGACTATGCAGATCCCGCTGCTGGAAGGAAGGGACTTCAATCAATTCGACACTAAAGATAGCCCTCCTGTAGTGATCCTGACCCAGTCAATGGCTCACAGGCTCTTCCCGGACGAGGATGCGGTCGGAAAACGGATCTTGTGGGGCCCAAATAGCACCACCGAGATTGTCGGTATTGTTGGAGACGTCAAGAGGGCCGGGCTCGAGATTCCCGACGACATGGCCTCATACGTGTCATTCGAGACTGCCGACTCAGCCCAGGTCCTTAGAGCCGAGCCCGCTATCCGGGCGGCCTAGATCGGGTATCATCCGATAAGAAGACACTCTGCGCTTTTAGGCGCGCTCGCGGCTTTCATTAAGCCTGTCTTAACACAGGCAAGTCTAAAATCGTGCGCGCTTGACTGCGATATCAGTTAGCTTGTAACTTACTCCATAAATGGGAAATCTGAAGACCGCTGCCGGCAGACCTGCAGAGGAGATCATTACAAAGCTAGCGCAGCACATAGACTACTTCAATAAGTACTCGACCCCCCATTCAATACAGATGGCTCAGATCGCCGCGACGCTTTCCACCAGGCTGGGCCTACTCCGCCTGGACATCGAAGCTATAGTCGAAGCCGCTCTTCTTCACGATATCGGACTGTACGAAATGGCGCCCGCCTATCTTTCAAATCCGGGGCCGCTCAGCGCCGAGCAGCGAATGGACCTCTGGCGCCATAGCATCATTGGCGAGCAGGCCATGGCCAAGCGAGGCGCATCCCGGCATTCGCAATTGCTGGTTCGATGGCATCACGAGCAGTGGAACGGCGCCGGGTATCCCGATATGCTTTCCTTCGAGGAAATACCCATTGGCGCGAGGGTTTTGCACGCTGTTGAAACCTATTGCGCGTTGCTCGCCAACCGGCCATACCGGTCCGCCCTCGAACCTGATCGGGCGCTCGAGCTGTTGAGGGCATCGGCGGGTGTCGGTTGCGACCCGTTTGTCATCCGCGAGCTCCTGGCATTGCTGAAAGATACCGGCTCCCAAACTGCGGAAGCCCGCTCTGCGATCGCCGCTTCGACCGCAGCAGGCGTTTCCGAAGCCCCGGCAGCTACGGAAACCTTTTCCGTCAATGAACCCTCTGCAACCATGTACTTGGAAGCGGGAACAACTGCAGAATCCGCGCCATCGGTACAGCCGTGGGCGGCTCCAGTGATTGAACCGGCCCCGGTCCCTACACCGGCACCCGAAACCGCCGCATCAGTAGAACCTCAGGCCGCCGATGTCTTCTCGCCGCCGCAACCGGCTCCGGTTCAGGCCGAACCGCCGTTCAATGCCAGTCAATCTCAAACTGAGATGTCCTCCGGCGCACCTCAGCCTGAGGCCCTCGGCGAGGCATCCCGAGGCTGGCTCCCCAGCCCTTTTATTACCGGGTCCCTGCTTGGGTTCCAGGTAAGCGTGCTTCGTCAGATCGACTTCAAAACGGTGGCCATCCCATTTTGCGGTTGGGCCGATCTCGTCTGGTATCTGGCGGCCCTCAGCAAGCAAGTCCTCTCAAATGATCCTCGGCCCTGGGCCGCCCTCGCCGGCCGGGCTGAAATCGCGGCCGAGGGACTATCTGAAGAGCAGATTTTTCGGATCCTCCAGGATACATACATCCCGGGTGTTCGAATGTCGAATCCCGAGTTGCGGCGATGGTTCGGCGAGGCCGACGCCTGGTGGATGGACAACCTCCGTCGCAAAGCGATGGAGGATCCCACCATTCAGGACCAGACCCTTCTGCTCGGAATGCGTGCGGGCGACTACGCCCAATCATTTGGCGATTCTACCTGCGATCTGAAACGACCGCTAACCGTAATCTTCCGCGAATTGGCCACTCACAGTCACGCGAGGCTCGGAGCCCACCCGTACAATCGGGCCTACAACCTGCCCGTCCAGCAATTCCTCCGCGATGCCAGGGCCGATATGATGTACATGAACTTGCCCGCCGGACAGGCCGATTTTTGCGGGCCGCTCGCTCGTTCATCGTGGCATGACACATGGATCCTTGGACGGGCGCCTGATGCGCTTGACGACTTTTCGCGGCTCGCGACGCTGCCTCAGTCAAAAAAGACATACCTCGAGATGGTGGACAGAATGTTGAGCTCTGCTTCGCGAATTCGAAAATGGGCTGTTGAATGCAGGGACATCGGGCTGGCCTCCGCCCGAGACATCAGCGACCTCATAAAGACGCACCGGCCAATCCAGGCTACATATTCTAAAGACCTGACCGAAGTTCCCGGCGGCCTCCGCAACTACATTATGATATCCGAATCAACATGATTTGGGCGCGATGACATCAACCTGGCGGCGAGAGTGCAGGTCTCCTTGTCAGCCGATTTTCACTCATAGCGCAACGCGAATATTGGGTCTATTCGCGTCGCTCGTCGTGCAGGTACGTACGCGGCTGTCACCGATATGATCATCAGAAACCCTGCAACCAGCCCAAACGTGATCGGGTCCGTTGGGCTTATTTCAAATAGCAGAGTCTTCATCACGCGCGTCAATCCGACTGCCGCTATAACGCCCACGCCAACTCCGATCAACCCGAACTTCAGAGCCTGTCCTATGACCAGCCCCGTTACATTGCTTCGAGTGGCACCCAGCGCCATTCGAATCCCAACCTCATGAGTGCGCTCGGCGACTGAATAAGAGATCACTCCATAAGTCCCGACCGCGGCGAGGACCAGAGCGAGTCCCGCAAACCCACACATCAGCAGCAAGTAAAATCG
>Ga0207155_1063_pt1 | contig 23475 bp, 24 predicted proteins | sample Alteio_BWMinHeat_26_FD_153515 | JGI IMG/M metagenome (GOLD analysis project Ga0207155, IMG submission 153515) | Enriched cells from forest soil in Barre Woods Harvard Forest LTER site, Petersham, Massachusetts, United States -... | ecosystem: Environmental > Terrestrial > Soil > Temperate forest >... | reverse complement strand
ATATTAAATCCTTCCGTTAACCAACATCAGCGCGGACCGGAAGTTGAAGCGCTGGATCATGATATCCCCAAAATGACCTTCCTGTCTTCACTTTTTGAGCGGTCTAGTTCCACCAACGTATTATTGCAGTAATCCTAACAACTCGCAGTCACGACGGCGCTAGACATTGACCTGGGCCGATCGCTATTGATAGATTGCAGGCAGCCCTCAACTGGCGTGCCAATAGCAGGTCACCGGGTTCTGACGGCTGTTCAGAACGAAAATGAATGAATCGAAAGTAGCCCATGATCCATCAAGCTGACTTTGCTCGCACTCTCGGAAATAGGACACCATTGTCAGCGTCAACGCTTGTTTGGGCCGTGGTGTTTGTGGTCTTGGGTGCGCCGGGGATCGGTTATCGGGACGCCAGAGCGGCCGCAAAACCCGCGCTGTGGGTACAGGTACGCGTCAAGCCGCCCGACCCTCCCGCAGACTTGATGGCCGGGCTGAGGAGCAAAGATGCGATATCCAGGCGCCACGCAGCCGAAAAGCTTGGCGAGATTCGCGCGCGCGGCGCGATCCGAGCGTTAGCGAGCCTGGTTTCTGACGTCGAGCCGGCAGTCCGTGAAGCCGCGGCGTTTGCACTCGGGCAGATCGCGGACCACGCCGTCAAAGCGATTGTTATCAGGGCGCTATCTGACAAGAACGCCGACGTCAGGGCATCGGCTGCATTTGCGCTGGGGATGATGGCGGATAAGAGCGCGGCCCAAGCCCTGTCGGAGGCTCTGGATGATGATGAACCATCGGTGCGGAGCGCGGCAGCGGCTGCGCTTGGACTCCTGCATGACGAGGCTGCGGTGGACGAACTGATCGACCTGTTGAATGACGACTCATTCGACGTGCGTTACGATGCAGTGTGGGCGCTTGGCCAGATCGGCGATCCGGATGCGGAGGAACACCTCAGAGCGGCGTTGGCATCTGTACCAGGCCCGTCGACCAGCCAGCAATTGGCGGAAGCCTTTCGCGAGGCAGTACAGAACGCACTTGAAGACATAAAGGCACAGGCCGCCGCTTCGAGCGGCGACACCCCAGCCAGGCCGCGGCGAGCGGCGGCCGACACGCAGCCGCAGAGTCACGCTGGCCGTGGGCCAGCAGTCAGGCAGAGCATGTTGCCGGCGCCCACCGCCGACGCAATCGGGGGCAATATCAGCGGCACTGTCGGCCTGAAGGTGCTGGTTGGCACCGGCGGCAGGGCTGTACGAGCCTATGTTACCAAGAGGCTCGGGTATGGCCTGGATCGCCGTGCGGTCGAAGCTGCGCTGGAATACGGATACGATGCCGGATTGCGCGATGGGCTTGTCCAGACCGACTGGATCGAGCTGCAAGTCAGATTCTTGCCCAGGTGATCACTTCGGGGATCGGACCGCCTGAAGGTGGAACTACGAACGGGTATTTATTTCACCAGGGGAACTTAAAATAGTGGTGGCCGATGAAGAAGCAGAGTGAGCCTGCGATTATAACGAGGCTCAGTGCCGCTGTGACCAGATATCGCTTGCCGGCTTGAACAGCGCCTAGCGCCAGAGAGCACACCACGAAACCCCAGACATAGCATTCAGGACTCGCGCCAATGTGGTCGATCCACCAGGCATTGCCTACGTTGTAACAGATGCAGTGCGGGAATAGAGGCACAAGAGACATAAGCAAGAGCGCCGCGGGCCCGCGCCGATCCGCGCTCACATAGTAGGCTATACAGGCAACAGCGATTACCGGAATCCAGATGAGCTTGATGAAAGTGCAAAATGGCGAACAGCCACGGAGGCTGAGACCGGTGCAGTCGAGGGACGAGGCGATGAACCCGATAGGAATGAATAGCAAAAGCGCGGCTTTAATTCGACGATCGTAGTTTGTATCGCGATTGGCCGTCTGTCTCTTTGGACGGGATAGGGCGTTGACGCCCATGACTGCCAGACAAAGCATGGCGAGCGCCCAAAAGGGCACCGCCAGTTCTGGGCCTTCGGCGATGAAGTCAACGGCGAATCTCGAAAGCAGGACTGCGGATAGCACCCAGGCCGTCACCATCAGCGGCCTTTCAAGCATCGGGGGCGCGGCGAAGAGCGACTTCACGAGAGTACCATAGCATGACTGTCATTAGTGGTGAACTGAAGCGTTTGCACGGCGCAACGATTGAGGGTTGGGAAAGAGCGGGGTCAGGCTTCCCCACCTAGTATAATCATCGAGGCGCATGGTGGAATGAGGCTAGCGAATCCCAAGAGAGCCGGGTCAACGCCCTCCTTTCTCCACCTAATATAACTACAGAAGCGCAACGTGGATTGAATTGATGATAGGCAGTGTCGATGGTAGTGTAATGTGGAAAGCAAAAGATTTATGGATCTGACCTATTATGAATGGCCGGAGAAAAGCCGTGAGGATCGCTGCGGAACTGGGGCAAGATCAAACGCTAAGGAATTGGAACACTGAACGGGCGATAGGCTGTTCTGAGGAGTCGGATGGATATAGTTAGATTGGACCAAGACGGATTCTTATATTTGTCCCCGGACATCGATGAGTGGTCTCGGGTCGAGGAGCTGCAGATTTCGGCCGTAATCGATATGGACGGCGATTTGGATATAGGAGTGCCCACGGTACCCAACCATATGTTGTATATCTACTTCCCGATATTCGACGAGGATCTGCCGGACCTGGAAAAGCTGCATGCAGTGGCGAGAATGGGGGCAGGGCTGATTAAGTCCGGCCATAGGGTCCTGTCGCATTGTGGGATGGGCCTGAACCGGTCTGCCCTGATGGCCGGACTGATAATGACTTATCTGGGCACAAAGGGACCTGAGGCGGTTGAGCTGATCAGGCGGCGCAGGCCCGGTGCATTGTTCAATGACAATTTCGCATCATACCTCTTATCGCTAGGTTGAAAGGCTGGACCGAGATTGTCACCTGATGGCGGCATGATCTTGGGAAGGCTTCCGCGAGTGCAGTTGATCAGCCGGAGGCAAGAACGGCGGGAGTAGGATTCCAGATTGGAAAGGCAGCCATGGCGGAAATAAAGGGTGTTTTGCTGGGCGCATGGATGGGACTGCTCAAACAGCGGTACGGTGAACAAGCGGTTTCGCATGCGATGTTGTCGCTGGCCGAGCCGGATCGTAAGCTGGTCTCGAATCTCTTTCTCGATTCCAGTTGGTATCCATTTGACACGCTGCAATCTCTCCGACGGCTTACTCGCTTCCTGGTAACCTCGAAAGATACGGATATGGTGACGGAGATTGGGCGCCATATGGCGGAAACGGCTTGCACTGGAGTTTATAAGTCGCTGCTTGGGAAAGGACCGGTGAAACAGGCCGAGAGGTTTACCTGGGTCGAGGAGCTATTATTCAAGAGCGCGCGTAAGATGAGCGTGGACATTACCGGCCCGAATTCGTGCATAGTCCGGTATGTCTATGAGGCTGGATCGAAACCCACGGAATCGATTTGCGTAAGCCATCAGGGATTTTTCAGCAAAATGCTCGAGCTTTCGGGGGCAGCAGAGGTTCGGTGCAGGCATGTGAAGTGCGCGGCCCGGGGAGATGCTTGTTGCGAGTTTCACTATGAGTGGGATACGTGAAGTGCAGAGTGCGGAGTGGGAGTGCGGAATTCTGGGATCTAGACTGAGAGGACCTGACAACTGAAGACCATTTATTGCTCAGCGAATTATTGCGCCCTCGGTGGTCAATGCTATATACTGCTCTGTGAATGACGGTGGCGTCGTTTGAGATCTTGATCGACTGCCGTGATTCGGTGCTTCAGACTAAGAAACCGCCTATGATTGTCTAACTTTATAGTGGCCGCCAGGGCGTTGCCGCAGCATAACGATGTGGCGTCTTGCCCATCGGTATTGTCTCGCGTAGGACTAGCAGGTCTAGTCTGTGCCTGACGCAACCTGTACACCACAAAAGGCCACTAGCCCATGTTTGACAAAACTTCTGTGGAAAACTCTCTAAGTTGTTGAAAGCACAGAGAGGATTTGGCGATTTTAGAAATTCCTAGTGACACAAACTTCAAAGATATTTCTGTCTTCTTGTACGAATTCGCTTGTAATCAGTGCCATTATGCCATAAGATGCTGATGACATGTTTCTTCGCTCAGTCAGAGTCAAAGATAAAGACGGAGCCCCCAGAGATTACCTCCGTCTTGTTGAAGCCTACTGGGAAGACGGCCGCTCCAAGCAACGGGTGGTCTTAAGTCTAGGCCGTAAGGATTTACTCGAGCCCCATCTTGACTCTCTAATACGCATGTTCCGGGGAGAACAATCCCAATTCACAACCGAGAAAGGCGACGGTGAGGTCCGGGCAGAACAAGCAGCCTGTTGGGGCACCATGATGGTGGTACGCCATCTTTGGAATGAACTGGGTCTGGAATCGATCCTCGACGCTTGCGAGGGGAAGCAGAGACGATTGGATAAGGCACGGCTGTCGGACCGGGTGATGGTGCTGGTGGCTAATCGGCTGTCTGAGCCTGGAAGCGAACACGGGCTGGCCGATTGGTTGGAAACCGACTTCGCGTGTGACCGCCGGGGTGAACGGTTTCTGCCGGAATGGAAACAACAAGGCCGGGTGCGTGTGGATCTGAACTGGTTACAGCGCTGGTACCGAACGCTGGATGAGCTAGTCGCTCACAAGGCTAGAATCGAACAGGAGCTATTCGGCCAGCTCTGCACGTTATTCTCGCTTCAGGTGGAGATGGTGTTTTACGATATCACGTCAAGCTATTTCGAGGGGACCGGTCCAGCAGAGTTGGCGAAGTATGGGTATAGCCGGGACGAAAAGCCTCAGAATAGGCAGGTAGTTGTGGGGCTGGTGATGGTAGACGGCTGGCCGATTGCCCACCACGTGTTCCCCGGCAATACCCAGGACCAAACCACAGTAGTGGAAGTGCTCAAGGACCTGGAAAAACGGTTTGGGCTCAAGCGGGTGGTCTTCGTGGGTGATCGCGGAATGATCACCACCGACAACGTCAAAGAGATTCGCGAGCGGCAGCAGGGATATCTGATGGGTGTGAGGAGGCGAAGACGTGAAGAGACCTACAAGCTGATAGAACGGGCGACTGGCCAATGGATCGAGTGCCCGGCTGGGATCGCCGCAACCGAGAGCGGCAATCCTCTCAAGACCAAGGTCCAGGAGGTGTCATCGGATACACCTGGTGTGCGGGTATTTGTGGTTCATTCTGAGGAACGAGAGGCTTATGAGCGGGCAATGCGGGAACGGAGTATGAGCCGTACGCGCACAGACTTGGAGAAGCTTGCCGCGAGAGTCAAATCCGGCAAGCTGAAGTCGCCGGAGAAGATCGGCGAGGCAGCAGCCAGGGCTCTAAGCAGGAACCATGGCTATCGCTACTACGCCTGGGAACTTGTTCAGAGCGAGTTCAAGTTCTTCGAGCACCCGGTACATTTCATCAGAGAGAAAGCTCTTGAGGGAAAGTATCTCATTCAAACGGAGGAGAAAGACCTCACTCCGGTGGAAGCCGTGCAGTCCTACAAAGAACTCACCGAAGTCGAAGGCGCCTTCCGCCAGATCAAGGACGTCATTGAAATGCGTCCGATCTACCATCGCAGAAAGGAGCGCGTAGAGGCTCACATATTTGTCGCAGCGCTTGCCTTTCTAATTCACCGTACGCTTGAAAAAAAGCTGAAAAGGACCGGTCTGTCAATGTCAGCCAACCAGGCTTTCAAAGCTCTAAGAACCATTCAGGTTGTTGACCTGCTCATTGGCGACAAGCACAAGCGGAAAACTACCCCGGGCAGCAAGCGTGCACAGGAGGTCATCTCCGCCTTGGCTATCCCAGACACCAATCCTCCCTTCTCTAACAACTCAAAACTCCGCCTAGTGACTAAATCACCATGTCCCCTCATTTAATTTCAACGACTTACAGACCCATTTGTCAAACATGGGCTAGATTAATCTCACAATACGAATTCACAGAGCAGGGGTCAACCGTTGCCGTTGGATTCCCTCGTTGAGGTCAGGAGTCCGATGTAGGACAAGCTTCCAGCTTGTCTCTGCTTCCGGCCGCCGAATCTGCCCCGCTTTGTGGCAAACTGGTGTTGGATGCCGCCTGGACGGCGTTTTTGGAGAGAGTAAGAATGCTTGACAATCAAATAGACTTGCAGTCATTGGGATGGGACGAATTCTTTCGGAAAGCCTTCGAGTCTTACCGGCGGGCGGGATGTGTCGCGGGCAGAATTGCTGAAGAGCATCGGGGTATCTATAAGGTCCTGACTACCCGAGGTGAACTATCGGGCACCTTAGCGGGAAAACTGCGCTACGAGTCGGCCCAGTCAGTAAATTTGCCCGCGGCAGGGGACTGGGTCGCCGTTCAGCCGCGATATGAGGAATCCGCATCGACAATTGCCGGGGTCCTTCCGAGGAAGAGCCAGTTCGTCCGAGGTGCCGCGGGTGATCGGACCGAGGGTCAGATCGTGGGGGCTAACGTCGACACGATATTTCTCATGACGGCCCTGAACAATGACTTCAACCTGCGGAGGGTGGAAAGGTACCTCGTAATGGCGTGGGAAAGCGGAGCGCAGCCGGTCGTACTGCTCAGCAAGTCGGATCTCTGTCTTGATCCGAATCAGAAGATGATGGAAGTTCAGGCGCTCGCAATAGGGGCGCCTGTACATGCCACCAGCGTCTATGAAGAAACAGGACTCAATGCATTGCGCTGTTATTTCAGGCCTGGAAAAACTGTGGGGTTGGTTGGATCTTCAGGTGTCGGCAAGTCAACACTCATCAACTATTTCGCCGGCCGCCAGATTCAACGAACTCAAGAGATTCGAAGCCATGACGGGCGAGGTAGGCACACGACTACGACAAGGCAGTTGATCCTCTTGCCGGGTGGCGGCCTGGTGCTTGACACCCCCGGTATGCGCGAGTTGCAGCTTTGGGAGGGGCAGGACGCAGGGCTTGTGCGCGCGTTCAGCGACATTGAATCGTTGGCGGAACAGTGTTACTACCGGGACTGCAGCCATAGCAACGAACCCGACTGCGCGGTCCGCGCGGCGCTGGCCGATAAAGAGTTGGACCCGGCTCGGTTGCGGAGCTACGAAAAGCTCCAGAAAGAACTGCGGTATCAAGAGAGAAAGCAGGACAAGGCGGCTGAAATAAGAGAGAAGAACAAATGGAAAAAGCTTTGCCGGCTGGCGAGCGAGAAAGCGGCAACGAAGCGAACGCAGGAATAGATCGCGGATCAAGCGGATTGGACTGATCGCCCGCGATCATACCAAATAGAATTTATTCCTCGATCGCAACCAGGCGTCCGCCGGCCCCCAGCCTGAATCGCCGGCCGCGCCATTCGATCGTATTGCCCACGAAGCTGCAGATCCACAGCAAGAAGCTTATGACGTCGCGGATAGGAACCAACCATAGCAGCCTTGTTGCCACGGGATCTTTGAGATATTTGATTCCGACGATTGCGGCCATCGCCATCCTGGCGCAAAGAGTCAAACCCAGGACTGCCCATCCGACGCCGGCGCCCCTGGTCGAAAGCAGAAACAAGAGGCTGGTCGCAGTGCCGTGCGTGAATATGAGACCAAGATAGCCCCAGGGTCGAGAGGCTCGGGTGCTGCGGGCCCATCTCGTTTGATGCAGGAACAGGTCGCCAACGCTTGCGGTGTCGAGCACGTGGTCCACTACGTATTCTGATAATACGACCGAGTAGCCAGCGCGGGCAGGCAGATTCCCCAGCAGGAAGTCATCTCCAAGGTAATCGGCGATGGCGGCTAACCCACCTATGGCGTCGAGCGCTTCTCGCCTGATGAGAATGGTCGATCCGAGGGCGAATCTCATCCCTTCGAGTTTCCTGGCGGTCAATACGCCGGCGTGAAACTCGGTTGAGATGCTGAGTCCTTCAATAGCTGCCGCCCATCCCGGAGCCAGCGAGCGATACATGCAGGTGACGACTCCTACGCTGGAATCCCGCAGAGGACGAGCAACACAACGCAAGTAGTCAGGGCCGACGCGAATATCGCTGTCCGATATCAGTAGTAGAGGATACTCCGCCTCTGCTTCCATGTTGGCAAGATTACTGACTTTTAGATTGGAGCCAATCTCGCGCCGATCTGTCACTATTCGAATATCGATGTCTGGAAAATCGTTCTTGATTCGGGTAGCGACTGCAACGGCTGGATCATCGGACCCGAGGGTTCCAAACACTATCTGGAATTTTGGATAGTCCTGGCGGCAAAACGAGGACAGATTCTCGTATGCAAAACTGTCGACGCCTCGGAGGGGTTTGAGAATCGAGATTGGTGGGCAGAAGTCCTCGTTGACCTGCGGTTTCCTTGAAAACAGGTCGTGAGCCGCGTATATCGAATAACAATAGAACCAGATCGCAGAGAGACAAAAGAGCAGAAGAGCCCCGGATACTATGTTTGATAATAAATGCATTGATACCTATCCAGTAAGCGCCGCTGATTCCCGAATATCGCAATCTTAGAACTCACGGCCTTGCATCTCGCCATTTCATTTCAACGTTATGAGGGCCACGCCGGCGCAAATGATCAAGGTGCCTATCCACCGGGAAGCCGATACCGTCTCCTTCAAGATGTACCTCGCGCCCAGCACGCTCATAACATAGGCAAGCGCGGTTGCCGGCAGAACAAAGCTGAGATCCTGGCCGCTGAGCAAAGCGAGAAAAAGGAAAAATGAGACAGCCATGCACAAGATCCCGAGACCAAGCCACGGATTCACTGCCCCTCGTTTTGCGATCTGGAGCAGTTGGCGAATCGACAATCTGTGCACCTCTCCCACCTGCTTCATTCCTCTAGTCAGCAGCACGTTGCCGGCCGAATCGGCGGTAACGAGCGCCAGGACGAGGATCCAGGTCATCGTCATGAGACCTCCTGGGTTTCTTCCAGCGTAACCGTCGCCTCGCTGGATTTCTCCCGCTGGGCCTTCCTGCGCTCCCCGTCGGTAATGAGCACAATCCCGATCGTAACCGCGAGGGTCCCTGCCCATCGGGTCGACGATACTGACTCGCCCAGTATAAGCCAGGCAGAAAGGGCGGTCAGGACGTAGGTCGAAGCGGTCATCGGGAGCACGTAACTCAGATCGAGGCGTGAAAGCGCCGTCAGATATAATATGAAGAACGCCAGGAGCAGACTGAACCCGAGCATCACCCACGGATTCGTCACCGTTCGGATCCCATATGAGCAAATAGCAGTCAGGCTCAGATTGTCCATGCTCCCAACGCTACGCATTCCGCGGCTTAGGAACACGTTGCCGATCACCTGGAGAATAACAACCAGCGCGAGGACGATGTAGTTTTTTACCTCAGGGCGCAATCGGCAACTCCATTGAAGTTTGTGACCCGGAAATTATAGCGAGCAAACATTTCCCGTACTGCGTCGCTCACCATGGCTTTCAGTTCTTCGGGGCCGGACCCGGGAGGCCCGTTTAAGTCACCCCCCTCCACGTCTAATGATGGATGGCAATAAAGCTCGACCACGTTGCCCACCATTTTTGGTATCAATTCGAGGAGATATCGCTCGTTGATCTCGCCGCTGGAGAGCAGCCCATACACTCTGTCGGCGAAGTTGATTCCATGACGCCGCAGCATCCTGGCCTGGTAGCTTCCCAACCGCTTGAAAATCCACCACCAGGCCGCTTTGCTTATGAGGCGCGACTTATCAACTTCCAATTCCGTCCGGAGTTCCTCTCGGGGCAGCCTTATAGTCCGGATACCGTACTCCTTGGCCAACTCCACCAGTATCTTCATTATGACCGGATGCGCGTGCATGTGAAGGTGGCCGTCAACATGCGAGAGGGCGAGCCCGGTGCCTCGGAACAGCTCCAATTGGGCTCTTATCTCGAGGACCAGCTCACGCCTGGCCGCTCTGCTGAATTGGTAGATCAGCCCTGCCTTGACCGGGTTGTCACCGAATTGGCCGAGTGAATTAGCGATGTGATGGACGTCATCGTAAGGCAAAGCCGTTTTACCGCACACAGTGACCAGATGGAGCCCCACGGCGAGACCAGGGTTCTGGCGCGCCAAATCGACGGCTTGATCGAAACCGGCTCCAGTGACCATCAGGCTTGCGCTCGAGAGGATGCCCTTTTGATGAGCGGTGATAATGGCCCGGTTGACTCCCGGCGAAAACCCGAAGTCATCTCCGTTCACAACGACAAACCGGCCAGGGCCGCTTGTTGTGTGAGTCGATGGGGCGGTCCTGGCCACTGTTTCAATCATACGCAGGGAGCCGATTCCGAATGGAGGTCCGGACGATGCCGGCCTCCACGGGTCGGATCAAATGAATCAGAGGGGTCAGGCCTGCTGGTCGGCGATGAACTCTTTCCGTTTTGCCCGCAGACTCATGTATTCTTTGGCCTCTTTATAGAGCCGCCGGCGTTCTTTGCCATTGAACATTGCCTTCCTGATAATTCGCGCCACAATGCGAGGCCTGAAATAATACTTGTCGTAGAAATGCTCGACGGCTTTCATCATCTCCGCCCGGCTCAGACCGGGGTACTCCATATGCGGAAGCTGATGTCCGCTCTCGTCGGTCATCTCGACGTCGGTACGCAGGTATCCGTTGGCTTTGCCATAGCTATACAGCTCGGTTCCCGGATAAGCGTGAGCTATGGAGACCTGAATTGTCTCGCAGTCGAGTTCCTGGGCGAACTTGACCGAGGTCTCGATTGTCTCCGGCGTCTCGCCGGGGAGGCCGATAATGAAATCTCCGTGGACGACAATCCCCGCCCTTTTGCAGTTTTTCATGAATTCGCGAGCCTGCTGGACGGTAGCGCCCTTCTTGATATTTTTGAGGATTTGAGGGTCCCCTGATTCAAATCCGACGATAAGCAGCCGGCACCCGGCGCTGCGCATTGCTTGCAGGGTCTCGAGGTCGACGTGGACCCTGGACGTGCATGACCACGTGAAGTTCAGCGGCTTGAATTTCTCGCAAAGCTCGAGGATGCGGGTCTTTCTTATGGTGAATGTGTCGTCGTCAAAGAAGATCTCGTTTAAGTAGGGAAACAGCTCGAGAGAGTGCTTGACTTCGGCCGCGACATCATCTGCCGACCTCGTTCGCCACGGGTGGCCATCAAAGGTTTGGGGCCACAGACAAAAGGTGCAGAGCGCCGGACAGCCTCGAGTCGTGTAAAAAGACAAATATGGATGCAGGAGGAAAGGTACGTTGTAGCGAGGAACCTCGAGGTCGCGTTTGTATATCGGAGTCACCCAGGGCAGCTCGTCGAGGTTTTCGATCTGGGGCCGGGGCGGGTTATGAATCACCTGGCCATTCTCGCGATAGCTTATTCCCTTAATATCGCTGAGAGGCTTGCCCGCGGCGAATTCAGTGACGGTATAATCGAACTCCTTGTGGGTTACGAAATCGATTGCCGCGCTCGCATTTAAGCTTTGCTCAGGCAGCGTCGTCACGTGAGGCCCGACGAATGCAATCTTGAGCGAAGGATTGGCCTCCTTCATCAATTCGGCAAGGCGGACATCGCTATAGAAACCGGGAGTGCTGGTAAATAAGACTACGAATTCATAATCTGCGGCGATCTTGACCGTTTCTTCCGGAGTTACGCCATGCGGGGGAGCGTCGAGCAATCGCGAATCCGGGATCATTGCGGCCGGATACGCAAGCCAAACCGGATACCAATAGGATTCAATTTCGCGTGTCGCCGGCCACCTGGAACTAGCACCTCCATCAAATCCCTCGAATGAAGGGGGATTCAACAGCAGAGTTTTCATCATAGAATAAATTGTATCCTTTCGGGTAGCGCAAGCGCCACTCGCCCAAATATGCTGAGTCGAGATTTTATACGCTGTTAACGACTTGCATGTCAAGTTACGACGCCAGTTGAAGCCTTTCTTGACCTGGCTCTCAGCGCGAAGTTTTCTAATCGGGTTAACCCATCGGTAACCGGATCTTTGGTCTCTCAGTTGGTGCACAATCTGCCTAATTCCTCTGTTCAAATGTCTTCTATGGGACCGGGAGCGACCGCGGCGATTTAAGCACGGTCGAAGCCAACGACCGGTGATGGGTGTAGGGCTGCCATCGATGATTTTCAGTCCTTGAGTCCCAGTTTTCCCGCCCGACCGCCGGATATCGGCCGCCCTGAGTCTTCCTGAGTCTTTGAACCGTGGCCTCAGTCCGAATAAATGCGGTAACATCGCATGGGCTTTTTCAGGGGGGCCGCGACAGAAGGGCGTCGACCTTTGACCGAGGTCGATCAGCTTCTGCTTAAGGCCTTCTTGAGTCGCCACGAACTGAAAACTGGAAACTTGACAAAACTCTATGCGCGTATTTATCACGGGCTCAACCGGATTTGTCGGAGCTAACGTCACGAGGGCGCTGCTTGGTTCGGGCTACCGGGTTCGCGCACTGGTTCGAGCAGGCGCCGATTCGAGAAACATCGACGGATTAGATATCGAGCGAATCGAAGGAGATCTCTCGAAACCTGATGGGCTGCGTGCTGGCATGAGCGGATGCGACGCCGTATTTCACGTTGCGGCCTTGTATAGTCTTTGGCGCTCTGATGCTGACGCGCTGTACAAGAGTAATGTTGATGGAACCGTCAACATTTTGGATGCTGCCGCTGCAGCGGGAGTCAAGCGGGTTGTCTATACTAGCTCGGTGGCGGCGCTGGGCGTGCCGCGGCCTGGGCAGATCGGCGATGAGCGGCTGAAGACGACTGCCGAGGAACTGGTGAGCGATTATAAGAAGTCGAAGTATCTGGCCGAACAGGAAGCACACAAGAGGGCTCTCCAGGGGCAGGATATAGTTATCGTGAACCCGTCGACTCCGATAGGGCCTTTCGACATAAAGCCGACTCCAACCGGAGACATAGTGCTGCGGTTTCTGCAGGGCAAGATGCCGGCCTATGTAGACACGGGGCTGAACATCGTCGACGTCGAGGACGTCGCACGAGGACACGTGCTCGCGCTGGAACGGGGACGGGCCGGCGAGCGGTACATTATGGGCAACCGCAATCTGACACTAAGAGAGCTGTTAGAGATCCTTTCTGTCATGACCGGCATCAAAGCGCCCAGGACACGGGTTCCTCACCTTGTCCCTCTCGCGGCCGCTTACATAGATGAAGGGGTGCTTTCCAGGTTGGGAAAGAGGCCCAGCGTTTCGATCTACGCCGTCAAAATGTCCCAAAAGGCGATGTACTATGACTCTTCCAAGGCGATCGGGGAACTGGGCCTCCCTCAAAGCCCGATCGAAAGCGCGTTGGAGAAGGCGGTCCGCTGGTTCAGGGAGAATGGGTATGTCAAGTAGGTTGCGCCCACTACTGCCTTGCGTGGGATTCGATTTCCTCGACTAAGTGAATAGCATGAGGCTGAAACCCAGCAGAATCATCGAGATTCGCCCATCGAGCCGGATCAAATTGGCGTTGAATACGGCCTTTGCCTCCTCCTATCTACTATTGCTGGCCAGGCTGGCATTGGCGTTGTCTGAGGGGCCATCCGACGTCGCCACAATTCGCCACAGTTCTACCAGCGTCATTTTGTTGAAAAGACTTAGTGGTATTCTGATCGAACCCTTCCATGCCGTCATTTTTCCCCCGTCTCCTGATGGCTGGCCCGGCTACTATGCCTGGACTATTCTGCTGGCAATAGCGGGCTATGGGTTGTTTCATTATGGAATATTCATGGGCATCCCCGAGGAGGGCACGGTGACAAACAAGGTCCTGAGGCTTTGCCGAGCTGCTTTCTTTTTCATTGGCACACTCCTAATCTTGCTGGTTGTGCTTCGTATGGGCGTAGAACTCTACTACGACGTTACCATGGGAGGCTCAAGAGGCGGGGTGGTTTTTATAGATTCGAGGAGGTGATTTCGCTTTAATCGAATAGTTTCAGGTTGGCTTTCCGTCTATTAAATAAAGGTGGGCCACTCTGCCCAAAGAGCGGAAGCGGGCCGGCGCTTCTTGGGCCAAGGGTGACCTCCGCACGACGTGTAACGAGAGCAATTGCTCGAGCCCGGACCTGGGCTGGGAGCGCAAAACCGGCGGCTAATGCGGGACTAGTGTGGAAAGTTGAAGGAGGTTATGATGGGTGAAAATGATACAGCGAGATTGGTGGTTAGGGCTTTTGACGGGACGCGGCAACCGATGGCAGCGGGCGTCGATCTCCTTATCACGCTTCGCGACGGGTTTCAAAACCAACTTGTACGCGAGGATTTTCCCGGGCCAGAGGTTCCTTTTGACGTGCCGTTCAACAACAACCTTGGTGATAACTACACGGTGATCGCGTTCAGGGACAAGTACGACCAGGCGGGCTTCACGCCGGTGAAAGTAACCCAGGCGTTGACCCAGACGGTAGATATGATGCTTTTGCCAAAGAACAGTGTTTTCAAGTTCCGCGATCAGGACTGGGCCACTCTAAAGCAGAACGACCCTGATCTGGCTAAGCTACTCGGTTTTGATGCGAGTGGGGACCCGCACGCAGAGGGGCGCTACAACGAGCGGGTCGACGCCGAGCCGCAGAAACTGGCTTGCTTGTTCAATCTGACGACCGCTATGCGGCAGATCAATCTGCCGGTTGGTAACCCGTTCCAGTACCTAAAGGGCATTTTCTGGGACGAGATGGCGCAGGACAGGTTCTTTGGCTACACCGATAAAGCGCTGATCGATCAGGTCAAACTCGCCGCCGACCAGGGCGAATTTGCCCCCGAGCTTGGTGCCTCGTTCTTTCATCCAGGCGCGACGTTGAGTTACAAACAGGTCCAATTCGGCGAAGCCAACGTCCAGCTCACGTTTCATGAGGACGATAGGAAGACGATTGACGGAGTGGATTGTGTCAGGATTGAGCCGGACATCGACTACTTCAAGGATCTCGGGGCCCACGCTCTGCTCGAAGTAGTGCCTAACGCCATAACTGGCGGCCTCACTGATCCCAAGCAGGTCTATGTCCTGCGATGGATAGCGGGCCGGCGGGCGGGAGTTCCGGAGTTCAATCCGCCATACACTATCGCTTAGGCCGCGGCAGATAGATGTGACGCGTACGGTGGCTAATACGGGATTGACTGAAAGCCAGGATGGAGGAAACGTGAAGTTTGCACCTGATCAGTTTTTCGCCTCATATCGAGACGCCTTCGGACCCTTGAGCCAGGGCCAGGTGGACGGTTTGAATGCTTTGCTCAATTCATCGGGGTCCGATGCGTCGATTACTGATGTACGCTGGCTGGCGTACATGCTGGCAACGACCTATCACGAGACGGCCCAGACATTTCAGCCGATCGAAGAGATCGGCAAGGGCCGGGGCAGGCCCTACGGAACCCCGGACGCGACGACTGGACAGACGTATTATGGGCGCGGATTCGTACAGCTCACCTGGAAGCGGAATTACCAAACCTTCACCGATCTGCTGGGAGTCGATCTGGTCAACCAACCGGAGCTGGCTTTGGAGCCGGACACGGCGTACAAGATCATGTCCGTCGGAATGGCGAAGGGCCTTTTCACCGGTAAGAAACTGCCCGACTATATTAATGACCAGCAATGTGACTACGTCAACGCGCGGCGAATTATCAACGCGCTCGACAAGGCCGACCAGATCGCCGGCTACGCGCAGAAGTTCGAAGCGATGCTGAAAGGCTCGTTGATTGTGGACGAACCGCTTCTGGGGAGTGAAAGCGCTATAGAATAGCCGGGACCACGGGCCTACAGTTGGCACCTGAAGGAGATGCGGCTGCCCCTTGACGGTGTCACTGTAACGCGACCGGACATCCAATCCGCTTGAACAAAGGCGGGGTCCTTTTCCTTGAGTCTATCGAGGTCGAGCTCCCAGATGTCGAGGCTGGTTGAGATGGGCCGGAATACGTCCTTCCATCCATTCTTGATCAAGAGAAAATCCAGCTCTGTACTTGAAGGAGTTGGAAAGGCAACCACAATGCCCGTGACTGCCTCTTCGCCGGGGATTTGGTCCAACCGGCTATACAACGTGCCGTTGCCAGAGTCGATCAAAGTCAACTCAAACACCTGACCACCTCCCGTCTCTTCTTGAGCCTTCGCCGCTTAAAGATTACGATTAGCGGCTCTACTTAAACAAGAACAGCGCCAGCCAGAGAATCAACACCAACAGCACAAGGAATGCGAAAGCGGTCTCGATCGCACCAGGTCTTCCGATAACCATCCAGATGAATGCTCCCTGTAACAGTTACTCCCGTCATGCTTCGCGAGCAACTGGTCGTCGTACTGGCGGCAGTCGTTTGCGCGATCGCGCAGAAAGCCCATCCTCACAGGCCCTATATGGCCTGGACTAATTCCTTCCGGAGGTGGTTACAGATTTCTCCATCCCGGCTGGAAATTGGCGAGGTGACGAGCAGCCTCAATCTCCGCCAAAGCAGAGCTGTCCAAGGAAATCTAAGGCCAAGGGAGAAGGGGGTGCTGTTGGATTACAGCCCCGTGGATTGATGCGGAATGACTCGAGTCGAGTTGCCTGCTATAGGCCAGGTTTCCTGGAGTCTTGAATGGCGCAAAAGCGGCTAATAATGTCAGCCACGGCTCCGGCGAGATGCAGGGCCATCCAGTGTTCTGCTTCCTCGATGATTTGAAGCTCCGAGCCAGGAATCGCGGCATGAAGCCGGACTGCGTGGGCGGGAGGAAAATGTTTGTCTCGGCCGGCCCAAAGTACAAGGGTTGGGCAGGATATTTCGGCGTACAGCTCAGGTAGTCGCCGTAGCATCCCTTGATAGCCCGCACACATGCGTATGATAAAGCGTCGCACGTCCTTTTCTCTAAAGCACCGCCAGAGGTCATCGCGCAGATCAGCCGGGAGTTTAAAGTCATGTGGAAGAAATGTCCTTTCGGCCCGCCGGAATGCCGCTGCTGGAAGCCGCTCGAGTATGAGTTGATTCCACTTGAACTTGCGCAGGAGCGTGATCTCCCACGAGGTCTTGACGTCCCAGAATGCAAGGCAATTACTTGCAACCAGGAAGCTGACCCGATTTGGGTGAAGGGCGGCGAACGCGAGCGCCGGCTGCGCGCCCATGTCCGTCGCGATAATGCCGGCGCGTTCGATTGACCAGGTATCCATTAGTTCGACGAGGCGGTCGGCCATGTGGTACGGAGTTGCGCCCCCCGGCCAGGCTTCGCTTCGTCCCATACCAGGCCAGTCGAATGCGATTACCTGGAACTTGTCGGCGAGGCGAGGCGCGAGTTCGCACCATATCTGCAGATTATCCGGATAGCCGTGAAGGAGGATCAGCGGCGGACCAGCGCCCAACCGTGCCACCCTCAGATGCCTGCCATCGCGATGAATTTCAATTGTGGTATCGAGCAAGGGGCAACCCTCGCGATCGCTTCACTCTGTCGATGGTCTCGTTCCAGCGTTCCAGCGAGCCCTGGAGTTCTACAGCAAATCTTCGCATACCTTGTCGGCCGCCAGTATTCCGGATATCGCGCAGAAACTGACCCATTGGCCCGGATGGGTTGCGCTTCCAGCTAGATAAAGTCCTTTAAGCCACGGACTGCGATGCGCCAGACGGCCCTGCCTCATAAATCGCGCGGTCATAACCGGGTTCATGCTGTCCCGATAAAGGTTGAATTCAGTGCCCCACTGACAGGGCGTGCGCGTGCTTAGAATTCGATACTCTGATACAAGCTCTCTCCACCAGCTTTCAGTCATGACCTGGCCCAGGTATTCTTGCTGCCCTGCTGGCCCCCTGGTCTGGGCTGCGCTGTGGCCCATCGGTACTATTAGCCGAGCCGGAGACCAACCATCTAGATCGTCCATGCCCTGGCCCGGACGAACGGATGAGGGAATGGCCAGAAGGCGGCACGGACCTCCGCTATCCGGGATGTGGAATCGAAGGTATTCGGAATCCGGTTTTGGTTTCACTGCGAGATAGGCAATCGCTCCCGGCGATTGCAGGGGCAGCGCCTCGAGGGCGTGCCTGGCTTGCGACGGTGTTTCCTGGAGCAACTCGACGTATGTGCCGACGCCATTTGAATCTGAGACTATTGCGTCTCCGGGAAAGAATCCGTCCTCGGCAGTCTCAACCCCCACGGCCCGGCCGCTTTCTGACCGAATCCTTGCGACTCTCGTGCCGAGGACGAATTCGACTCCGGCGGCCGCGGCGGCTTCGACCAGCGCTCCCGGTATTCTGCCGATCCCGCCACTCGGGTAGTATGCCCCTACGGTATGAAACAGCGCCGGCACGAAGGCCATCACGCTCGGCGCATCCTCGACATCCTGGCCTGCGATGTGGGTCCAGATGGCAATTGCGTCATTCACCGGGCGGGGGAGCTTTGCGCTGTGGAGCACTTGGCCGAGCGAGCTTGCCAGGAACGGCGCATGCCTCCAGGCGCGGTTGGAAAGGAGGTCCCGAGCACCGGGATGGGATTTGTAGAGCAGCGGACTGAGCGCGTCGTATCGCGCGACACAGGACCTGACGAAATTGACATAGCGAGCTCCGCTCCCCGGCCATTGGCTTTCAAAACCTGCGGCAGTCTTCATTAGATCGTGATGGAAGCGGACACTGGCGCCGTCGGCCCAGCCGACTCGGTAGACCTCTTCCAGACGCGTAAGTGGAACCATCTCTGAAAGCTCGAGACCAAGCGCGCGAAATGACCATTCCAATCCGTTGCGGTCGAGGAGTATGTATGGTCCGGCGTCAAACTGGAAGCCATTGATGTCGATTGAGGAGGCCAGGCCCCCCGCTTGTTGGCGCGCTTCGAGGACTTGGACGCGAAATCCGCGCCGGGCCATGCGTACTGCCGCCGCCAGCCCGCCCATCCCTGCTCCTATGACGATGATGTTCTTTTTCATTCTGCCTATCTGAGGGAGTTAGGGAAGGCCGGCTCATCGCTTGTGCCGCAAGCCTAACAGGCGCTGGAGGTTCCGGCGGAGTGATCTCAGCCACCAGCTCTCTTTTACAATCGGGGGAAATGCTTCTGGATCCATCTCGGGCACGAAGATCGCGCCTCGCCCGCTAGCATATTCATAAACAGGATAAGCTAGCAGGCTCAACAGGGTAGACAGGGCATTTCGGTGAGGAGTTTTCCAGCCGGCAACGGGTTCGTCCGGTCCGATCACTCTAATAGCAGCGGACGGATCGCCGAACCAGTGGCAGGCGGTCCTCAAGTGTAATGAGCCCCGAGGGTTCCCGAGTCCAATATGTCGGCCGGCGACGATGTCGACCGAGATGGCGTCGCCTCCGGCATAGAATCGCCGAGGTGACTTTGGGTTGGGGCACCCCATCATACCCAGAAGGCCATCCGCTGCAGAGTCGTATGCGTCGATTATCGCGAAGTCAGGCGGGAATTGATCGATCAACATCATATTGGCCATTTCGCGGTTCGCCTGGCGTTCGACGAAAAGGAATTCGTCCAGTCGCGGGCCGAGGCCCTCGAGAGCCGCTACGGTGAGAAGGACGATCTCAATCGAGTGACTCCGCATCTTGCCGAAAGATATGCGAAACTCGGACTCTTTCCAGGTGTTTCCGACGGTATATTGGCCGAGGCCGCGATCGTAAGCTTGTGGGACCTGTTCCTCGGAGCTGTCGACAACGCGAAAATGAGGCGACTCGATGTGAAAATAGCGAGCAACGTCCGCGACGGAGCGGTTGCGATAGAATCGATCATAGAGATTGGGCACTTCAACGACGGCGACATCAGTGCAGCCGAGTTCGAAAATGTAGCGCGCCAACTCAGCTATCAGCAAAGGGTCCGTAATTACCGACAAGTCTTTCCGGTCATATCCGAGCATGAAAGTGGGCTTGATGGCGACGCGCAAATTGCCGATGGCTTTGCCGAGGCTTCTTGAGCAGAAGGGTCTTTTCGTCCGCCCTCTTTCCCTGCATCACCCAGACGGGACCGCCACTGCCAAGTGGGTTCGCAGCCGTCGCGTTCCGTCGAAGAGCCCGGGGCAGGAACACCTCCCCAACTACCGAGAGTTTTTCGGCGAGGCTATCGGGCGTCTCGGTTGGCAGCAGGCGGTCGTGCTCATCGAAGGCGGAGCCCAGGATTGCGAAGATCCTGCTGTGGCGGTCTTCATCTTCCTGCATGCGGCAAAAGTCGTCGACTTCAACCGGTGTGATGCCTCGCTGTTGTTTCGTAAGCTCGATTAACCGCTGAAAACAGAGCCAGGCGGTCTTTTCGGCATCGACATTGTATTGGCAGAACTCCCTAAAGGACTTGTAGTCGAGATGAGCGAGGACGTCCCGCGGGACCCGCATCATCACAAAGCCAGACCAGACGATAAATGTGGCGAGCAGCCGCGATAACGGCCCCTCATTCCAGTCTATGTGCTGCCGAACTGAGCTGGCCCAGCCGCCAGTTGCTCCCGCGATCTGCCTTGCAAATGCCAGGGCTCGCTGGCGATGGGTGCCGAATTTGAAGATGGCGCCCCGAATGTAGATGGCATGCATCTCCTCGTCTTTCCAGGTCCAGATCAGGGCGTGGCGGATCAGATCGGCGATCTCGGGGGAGATGGGCATTGTGCTCAGACGACGGAGGATGACGTCTTCTCTATACGAGACCGAGACTATCTCCTCGCGTTCGAGCGCCAGCAGCAATAGTCGCAACATTTCACGCCTCGGTCGGCCGTCGTATTTGCGGCGCCACGCGATGAGCTGCTCCTCGAATTCTTCAAACACTCGCCCCAATTTTGCAGTGTCCTCCAGGAGCCGAAGTCGGCAGATTCTTGGCGGGCCTGCCCCAAAGAGTAAGCCAGACGGCTCCTCGGTACAAGAGATAATTGAGACATTGAGGCACGTTCAGTGGACTTCGGAGACTGTAGTCACTTCCTAAGGATGGCGAGCGTTAAGAGATCCGCCACAAAATTCGATGCTTGCGGGCAGTGAAACCTTCACCCGTATCCGGCCACTTACTGCCACCGAGAGACTGCCCGATCTAGGAGGAGAAGCATTATGAGGAGACCGGTTAAGTTCATTGTTTTGTTGACTCTAATCGTTGCAGCAGCGAGCACTTGCCTGGGCCAGGCCGGGAGGGAGATCAGGAAGACGCTGCCGCTCGGACCCGATGGAACGGTATCAATCGATACCTTCAAGGGAACCCTAACGATCACGGCTTGGGACAGTCCGCAGGTGGACATCCTGGTCCAGATCGAGCCTGATGGCATTTCTGCCTACGACGCAGAAAAGGTCCAGAATACAGACGTAAGGATCGAAACATCCCGCGGTGGAATCCGGATCAAATCGGACTATGAGAAGGTGAAGCGGCCCAGTCTTGGCTCCGACGATAGTGAATGGAGCCTGCCGTTGATCAACTACACCATCAAGATGCCGAGCACTGCTCGCCTTCATATTACGGATCATAGATCGACAACCAGGGTGGACGGCCTACGATCGGATGTAAGGATCAACACACATAGAGGAAGCGTGACGGTCACTGGCTTTCAGGGTTCTATGGATTTGGAGACGCATCGAGGAGACGCAAAGGTCGAATTCGCGAGTCTGAGCCGGGACAATCGGTTCGAGACGCCCCGAGGCGACATCGAGGTGGTGGTTCCCCGGGGTGGAGGATTCAATCTGGATTCATCTATCGGCAAGGGAGGGAGCTTGGATTCGGACATGGACCTGAAGGGCCTGATACAAAGGCAGGACAAGCGTTCGACTAGATATGGAGGCTCTGTCAATGGTGGCGGCCCATTGCTGCATATGGCAGGGGATCGAGCCCATTTCCGCCTACAGCACCGTTAGGATATCGAAAACCCGTATGCTAGTCGTCCTGAGTCCCCGCTTTGCGGATTGACAACGCTAAGAGAAGGATTAGCGGCAGCGATATGAACAGGCCGGCCATTCCCATGGTGGTTTCGCCGATCTTGAAAGTCACCCACAGGTTGAATCCAAGGATCCCAAAATACAGCCCAGCCGGAGCCAGCCACTGAAACGGAAAATGCCTGACGCCCATTGGCTGCGATCCACCCGCTAGACGTCTGTCGATTGCAGCAAATGCAAGAACGATGACGACGCAGACTACGAACCAGCCTGCGAAGTTGGCCAGACTCACTCCGAAATAGGGGCCACCGTCAGGATAGTAGTAGATTTCGCCCAAGAACCACCGCCTGCCCTGCAGCGCCACCGGGTCAATGATTATGTCCAGATACATCATAAGGAATCCGGCGAGGGCGGCAGTCAAAGCGATGTTCGCCTTATGCTTTTGCTCCGCGACCGCAACGCCCTTGCAGGACGCGGATAGCGGCGAAAGGAGCAAAATTGCGAGCCGGTAGCTTATGAAGGATAGGAAAGTAAACGAGAGCGAATCCATGAATGGGACGCCGGCTATCCAGAGCTCCCGGTCACGAGTGCTCTGGATGTACCGATAGACACCGAAAGGAATGCCGGAGTCGCCATGCGACGAGCTGTATTCACATGTGAATGCCATGGCGTAGGCAAGCAGCGTGTAAATCGCGGTCCGCTTTAGGCCGATGGTGGTGACGGCGATAGCCAGGTATATGGCAAAGAAGATGAATACATAAGGACGCAGTTCGACGGTGCCGATGAGCAGTCGGAAAAAGTCCATTCATTTTGAATGATGGGCGAAATAGCGACCCAGAGCCGTAAGCGGGAAAGAGTTCCGATACAGGTGGTAATTGATGAAGAAATGCCCCGGGAACCCGGTCCCCGTAAATTCACGCTCGGGCCAGCTTCCGTTGCGGTTCTGCCTATCGATCAGGTACTGGATCCCGCGGCTGACCGAGTCCGAGTCGTAGTCTCCCGAATCCATCAAGCCCACAAGTGACCAGCCCGTCTGTGACGGAGTGCTGACACCTTTTCCCTTAAGATGGGGATTCTTGTAGGTCTCGCAGCCCTCTCCCCACCCGCCGTCCGGGTTCTGCACCGATCTGATCCAGTCACTCGCCTTTCGGATCCAGGGCTCGTTCATGTCGCGGCCGATGTACGCCAATCCGCCAAGGACGATGCTGGTGCCATAGAGATAATTGACGCCCCACCGGCCATACCAGCAGCCCTCGGGCTCTTGCTCACTCTGCAAGAATTCGATTGCGCAGTCTATGACTTTGCGGTCGACAGGGTAACGTGTCCGGCCGATCATTTCGAGGACTCTTCCGGTCAGGTCGGCGGTCGGCGGATCTATCATGGCTTTCAGGTCGCCGTACGGAATCTTGTTGAGCAGCTCGGTCGAGTTGTCGACGTCAAACGCGCCCCAACCGCCATTCTTGCTCTGCATGGACAGGGTCCACTCGATGCCCGCGCGGATCGCCTCACGTTTAGCTTCCAGGTTGTGGGTCTCTATTCTTTGGAGCGCGCACACGACCGCGGCAGTGTCGTCGACATCTGGATAATTGTCGTTAAAGAATTCAAAAGCCCATCCCCCCGGCTTTCCCTTTCGGTTCTTGATAGACCAGTCGCCGTATTTCATCACCTGCTTTGAGAGCAGCCACTCCCCGGCGTGCCTGAGAGCTCGAGAGTTCGCCGGCAATCCCGAATCGGCCAGGGCGATCGAGGCGAGCGCAGTGTCCCAAATGGGAGAGACGCAGGGCTGGATGTGGAAACTGGTGCCCTCATCCAAGCAGAACCGA
>Ga0207155_1084_pt1 | contig 23676 bp, 13 predicted proteins | sample Alteio_BWMinHeat_26_FD_153515 | JGI IMG/M metagenome (GOLD analysis project Ga0207155, IMG submission 153515) | Enriched cells from forest soil in Barre Woods Harvard Forest LTER site, Petersham, Massachusetts, United States -... | ecosystem: Environmental > Terrestrial > Soil > Temperate forest >... | reverse complement strand
TATTGGCGAAGCTGTATTTGAACAAGGCCGTTTTCAAAAATGATCCTACTTTGCCTGCTGGGCCCTTTACTTTTAACGCTGAAGACATGAACAAAGTAATCAGTTATGTTGATAAGATCACGGCGAACGGAATGTTTTCAATTGCAACAAACTATTGGGACAATTTCAGCTGGAAAAACAATACCAACTCAACCGAGAATATTTTTGTTCGCTCGATTGCCGATGGGGGCAACATGCGCTGGCCAACGTACATGGGCGCTCACTATAACATGGTTCCTAGCGGTTGGAATGGGTTTGTAGTTTTGTCTGATTTCTACAATAAATATGATACGATTAATGATGCGCGCGCATACTATAGTCTCCCCGGATATAGCGATGTCCTAGGTAGAAACGCAGGTTTCCTCACGGGTCAACAATATGGCCCGACAGATGCAAATGGTAAACACGTGGTAGGCGCACCGATCAAGCCATTAACTGACCGAAGCGGAAGTCCGCTGATATTTACTAAATCAGCCAGCCTTTTCTTCTCGACCGAATCGAAGGGTTACCGTACTAATAAATATCCATTGGACCCGAGTACACTTTCTGGTTCCGGGGATGGTAGTGCCAGCAAAAATGACTACGTTTTCTATCGGTATGCTGATGCCTTGTTAATGAAAGCAGAAGCGATTTTGAGAGGCGGAACAGCCACTAATGGAGATACTCCTGCTTCGATTGTTAATGGCATCCGCGCAAAGCGTAAAAACGGTTCCACCCCCCTCGCTACTTTGAGTACCGTTGATTTGCCGACATTACTTGATGAAAGAGGCCGTGAATTATATCTGGAAGCAGTAAGGCGAAATGACCTAGTTCGTTTTGGTAAATTCAACGATCCAGTGGTTGAAAGGCCCGCCGCCTCTGATGCATCTAAATGCGTCTTTCCTATCCCAAGCGTTGCTTTATCTTCGAACCCAAATTTGAAACAAAATTCAGGATACTAAGAGAAAGCCTGTTATAAAATACGAAAAAAGGCCATTACATTTAATGGCCTTTTTCTATGATGAATTATGATGAATAAAATTTTGTGCCTTTGCGCGATCGTGTTGATGGCGGCATGTAATAAAGAGAATAATAAAAAGACACTGTTTACTTTACTCGATAATACCGGCATTGATTTCAATAATACACTCACCGAATCGAACAACTTTAATGTGTTCACCTATCGCAATTTTTATAATGGCGGAGGTGTTGCGATTGGAGATATTAATAATGATGGATTAGCCGATATTTTCTTTACCGGGAATCAAGTAGCCAACAGGCTTTATCTTAATTCAGGCGGAATGAAATTTAAAGACATTTCTGTATCAGCCGGATTCGCAGAAAAAAAACAATGGAGCACGGGCGTAACCTTTGTAGATATTAACAATGACGGATGGCTGGATATTTATGTCTGCAATGCCGGAAACATGATGGACAGCGTACTGAGAAAAAATCAACTATTTATTAATAATCATGATCTAACATTTTCAGAAAAAGCAGAGGAGTATGGGCTTGACGATATAGGTTATACAATTCAGGCTTCATTTTTTGACTACGATAGAGATGGAGACCTTGATTGCTTTATGGTTAACAATTCGCCTATTCCTGCAAACTCACTAAACTTTGCTAACAAACGTGATCTACCAGCGAAGCAATGGAATGTCGCTCCTTTTTTAAGAGGTGGTGGTGATCATTTATTCAGGAACGATCAGGGCAAGTTTAACGAAGTTACATATGAGGCCGGCATCCATGGCAGCCTAATTGGTCTGGGGTTAGGAGTCATCGTTGGTGATGTAAACAAGGATGGATATCTCGATGTTTATGTGTCCAACGATTTTTTTGAAAGAGACTATCTGTACATCAATCAAAAGGATGGAACCTTCAAAGATGAGATCGAGAATTGGGTGCAACACATGAGCTTGGCTTCCATGGGTGCCGATATGCAAGACATCAATAACGACGGCTACCCGGATATTTTTACCACGGATATGCTTCCGGATAATGATTATCGTTTGAAGACGATAGCTTCATTTGATAATTATGACACGTACCACTTGAAGGAGACTTCAGGATTCTACCATCAGTTCATGCAAAATGCACTTCAGCTTAATAATCAAAATGGAAAATTTTATGAAATTGGTTACTACGCTGGAGTTTATGCATCGGATTGGAGTTGGGGAGCGTTGCTGTTTGATGCTGACAATAATGGATTCAATGATATTTATATCTGCAACGGCATTCGTTATGATTTAACTGATCAGGACTTTATAAATTTTTTCTCCAGCTCAATCATTCAGGAAATGGTGGCCACAGGCAAAAAAGAGCAGATGAGCACGATCATAAGTAAAATGTCATCGGCCCCATTGAAAAATAAAGTATTTAGCAATGATGGAAATTTAAAATTCACAGATGTGGGTGACCAGTGGGGTTTTCAGCAGCCCTCTTTTTCAAATGGTGCAAGTTATGGTGATCTGGATAACGATGGTGATCAGGATCTGGTGGTAAATAATGTGAATAGTAACGCATTTGTTTATCGAAACAACAGTACTGAACTAAATCAAAATAATTATATCGGATTCATTCTTAAGGGAGGTGATCAAAACAAATTTGCTATCGGGAGTAAAGTCGAGGTATTCATTGATAACAATGTTTTGTCACGCGAAGAAATTCCAAGTAGAGGATTTCAATCTTCGATGGATTATAAAATAATTATTGGATTAGGGAATAAAGTAAAAATAGATTCTGTACTGATTACCTGGCCTGACCAAACGTTCACAAAATTAGACACAGCAACGTCTAACAGAATTCACACTATATCTTACGCGCCAAACAATTCAAAGAAGGAAGTAAATAAAGACAATGCACAAACACTATTATTTCATGAAGTCTCTACCAACTTCAGCAAGCATGAGGAGGATGATTACGTAGATTTTTATTCTCAGCGAAATATTCCGAGAATGCTTTCAAAGGATGGACCTCGTGCAGCAATAGGCGATGTCAATCATGATGGACTTGATGATGTGTACATCAACGGAAGTTCACAACAGGGTGGGCATTTGTATGTTCAACAGGCAGATGGAAAGTTTGTTGAAAAAAAACAGAAAGCATTTCAGGAAAGTAACAGCCGTGAAGAGGTAGCATGTTTGTTTTTCGATTGCGACCATGATGGCGATTTGGATTTGTATGTCGGCTCAGGAGGAAATAACCAGCTTCCACAATCACCCTCGTTGGCGCATCAACTTTTTCTGAATGATGGAAGAGGAAATTTTTCGAGTGTAAAGAATGCTTTTCCGGCAAATCGATCAAACGTTGGAGCAGCCGTAGCGGTTGATTTTGATGATGACGGTGATTTGGATCTATTTGTTGGTGGGCATTGCACATCTTTTTTGTACGGCGTTTCTCCTGAAAGTTATATTTATCTAAATGATGGTCGCGGTATTTTTTCAGAAGCAAAGTGGGATGAGATTAAAGATTCCAACAAGCTTGGTATGATCACTGGAGCTGTGGTAGCGGATGTAAGTGGCGATTCAAAGAAGGAGGTTATTGTTGTGGGCGAATGGATGAGTCCTAAAGTCTTTGAGTTCAGAGATAAGCACTTTAAAGAAATTCAAACTAATTTAAGTTCGCTAAATGGTTGGTGGCAAACCGTGGCAGCATCTGATTTGGATGGTGATGGAAGATGTGATCTCGTGCTGGGGAATATCGGAGAGAATTTTTACCTGAAACCGGATAGTCTTCATCCTGCAAAACTTTGGGTGAATTATTTTGGCGTTGATGGAAGCATACAGCAGTTCATGACTAGAACTGTTGACGGAAGAGATGTGCCGGTTTTTATGAAGCGTAATATGGAGGAGCAATTTCTCTATCTTAAAAAGGAAAACTTAAAACACACTTCTTACGCATCGAAATCCGCTGAAGAATTATTCGGAATGGAGTTAACACAAAACGCAATCAAGAAAGTATTTAATTATGGTTCCTCTGTGATCGCGTGGAATGAGGGAGGAGGAAAATTCACGATACAGAAATTACCTCAAGCAGTTCAGTTTTCATCAGTGAATGCCATTTCTTGCTCAGACGTGAACGGGGATGGAAAACTTGATGTTGTGACCGGTGGAAACATGTATGACTTTACTCCTCAATTCGGAAGATTAGATTCGAATTTTGGAAGCGTGCTGATTAATAACGACGGGAGAAAATTTCAGCTGTTACCCACCAGAGAGGCAGGAATACAATTGCAAGGTCAAGTTCGGGACATAAAACCTATCTCGAGCGGAGATAAGAAATATCTTTTGTTTTTGAGAAATGGAGATTTGCCGGTTTTGTACAAAAGCAACGCGGGCAAAAATTGATGGATAAGTATTTAATGTATTTAGTTACTGAATGATGAATCTTCGTGCTGTTGCTTTAATTGGTCTTAGCCTGTGCGTTGCACTTTCTTCATGTAAAAAGAACCCAGAAAAATATTTTTTTAACGAGCTTCCTGCTGAAAGAACAGGCTTGCAATTCGAGAACCGACTAAAGCCCACGTCTACATTCAACATGTTTAAGTATATGTATTTCTATAATGGTGCTGGCGTGGGGACCGGTGATTTCAACAATGACGATAGCATAGATCTTTTTTTCTCTGCAAATCAATCTGCCAATAAATTATACCTAAACGAAGGCGGATTTCATTTTAAAGATATCACAGCCCAGTGCGGCATCCAGTTCAGTAAAGGATGGTCAACTGGTGTATCCGTAGTGGATATTAATAATGACGGATGGCTGGATATCTATGTTTGTAAAGTTAGTGGTGTGGAGGCGCTTGAAGACGCAAATGAATTGTGGGTGAACAAGGGAGTTCAAAATGGAGTTCCTCATTTTGAAAATGAAGCAGTCAAGTACGGTCTTGACTTTGCTGGGTTTAGTACGCAAGCTACTTTTTTTGATTACGACCTTGACGGTGATCTGGATATGTTTTTGTTAAACCATGCCATTGATCAGAATGGCACTTTCGCTTCTCGCGATAAATTCATTGGGACTTATCAAGACAAGGTTGGCGATAGAATGTATCGCAATGATGGTGAAAAGTTTACAGATGTTACTCATGAATCCAAGATCAACAGCTCGGCAATAAGTTTTGGGCTAGGTGTGGTGGTAACGGACATCAACCTGGATGGCTGGCCAGATATTTATGTCGGAAATGATTTTCATGAAAATGACTATCTCTATATCAATCAAAAAGATGGAACGTTTTTGGATGAATCATCTCGCCAAATGATGCACACCAGCATGTACACCATGGGTGTTGATGCCGGTGACTTTAATAACGATGGGTTTACAGACATCGTATCGATGGACATGCTGCCTTCCGATCCTTATATGATCAGAAGGTCACTGGCGGAAGATGATTACGATATTTATTATTATAAAATAAAGACGGGTTACAGTTATCAGTATACCCGAAACAACCTACAGCTAAATCGAAGGAATGGAAGGTTCAGTGAGATCGGAACTTTTGCCGGTATTCATGCAACCGACTGGAGCTGGAGCGCATTATGGATTGATTTTGACAATGACGGATGGAAGGATTTATTTGTGTCGAACGGCATTCCGAAAAGGATGAATGACATCGATTACGTCAACTTCATTTCTAATTCAGAGATTCAGGAAAAATTGCGAGCGAATAAGATTGAACAGAAGGATCTTGCACTCGTTGATAAATTTCCAGAGATCAAACTGCCAAATCGATTTTTTCTAAATGATCACCATTTACAATTCACTGATATTTCAGAGAACGTTAATGGCAATTCCCCTTCATTTTCAAATGGTGCTGCGTATGCAGACTTTGACAACGATGGCGATTTGGATATTGTCACCAACAATATTGACGACCCCGTTTCGATTTATGAAAATCTGGCTCATGCTGAAAAAGAAAAGAACCATTATATCAAAATTGAATTAAAAGGAAGCAAGATTAATCCTTTCGCGATTGGAGCGAAAGTTTTTGTTTTTTCTGGAGAACAGATTCAATCATTTGAGAATTTTTCTGCACGAGGTTACCAATCCAGCATGCAACTTCCCGTACATATTGGGTTGGGCAACTCTCTTCGTCCAGATTCAATCGTCATCGTGTGGCCCGATAATTCTTTTCAAACACTGAAATCAATTAAAGTCGACACAACTCAGACTATTTTTTATCAAGCCGGAAAGCCATCTTTTAACTATCAAATTATTTTAAACAGACTCAAACCTTCGGCTAAAAGATTTTATGATGTTACTCGTGATCTTCATTTGAGTATCAAACATGAAGAGAATCCTTTCCCGGAATTTACGCGAGAGATTTTAATTCCTCGTATGCTTTCTACAGAAGGACCAGCATTAGCAATTGCAGACATTAATGGAGATGGTCGCGAAGATATTTTTTTTGGTTCATCGAAGACTTCTCGGGCAATCGTATTACTTCAACAAGAATCAGGAACGTTTAAACCTATGGATCAACCTGATCTCTTGACAGATGAATCTAATGAAGAAGTCGCGGCCTGTTGGGCCGATGTCAACAACGACCACTATCCTGATTTGGTAGTGGCCAATGGCGGGAATGAATATTTCGGAAGAGACAAACATCTGTCTCCCTGCATTTATTTAAATGATGGCACCGGAAAATTAATTAGGAAATCAGATGCCTTTGATAGTCTTTTTTTAAATGCCTCATGTATTAGTCCTTATGATTTTGATAAGGATGGAGATGTGGATCTTTTTATTGGTGGCCGATCTGTCCCTTGGCAATTTGGAACTGATCCATCTTCTTACCTATTGCAAAACGATGGTCACGGAAAGTTTGATAATATCACCTCGAAGGTAGCTCCCGATTTGATGAACGCAGGAATGATAACGGGCTCAGTTTGGTTTGACCTTGATCAAGATGGTGATTTAGATCTTTTGACGTGCGAAGATTGGGGTAGCATAAATGCTTATATCAATACATCAGGAAAATTTGAACTCAAAAAACTCACAGAGAAAAAAGGATGGTGGAATTTTATTCTGCCTAAAGATTTAGACAATGACGGGGATATTGACATTGTGGCGGGTAATCAAGGATTAAATAATAAGTTGAAACCGACAAGTGATGAACCAGTAAGATTATACTATAATGATTTCGATGATAATGGAAAGAAAGAGCAACTCATCACCTATTATGTAGAGGGCAAAGAAATTCCTTTCATGGGTAAAGCCGATCTTCAAAAGTTAATGCCGATGCTAAAAAAGAAATTTCTCTTGGCAGAAAAATATGCCGAAGCCCCGTTGAGAGAAATATTTCCCGCCGATAAACTGGATAACTCAAAAATGCTTTCAGTTGATTATTTTGCCAGCGCCATTCTTTTAAATGATGGTAAGGGTAACTTCTCGATCCAGGAATTACCTGCCGAAGCACAATTTAGTCCGCTAAAATGCGGAGCAGTTGTCGATGCCAATGATGATCATCGTCCCGACATTTTGCTTTTCGGAAACTTCTATCAAAATAATATTCAACTAGGAAGAAATGATGCAGATTTTGGAACGCTGCTAATAAATAAAGGCAAGGGTGATTTTTACGCAGAGGCTCTGAATGGATTGACTATTACCGGACAAGTACGACACATTCATCAAGTAATAGTTAAAGGAAAAATAAACTACATGCTGGCAATGAATAATGATAGTCTTCGTGCTATCACAATTAAATAATCGGAAAGTATAATTGTGTGACCCACTTATTGCTGTCAGGTTGCTCTACCCTGTTAGTGATCAGATACTCGTAGGATATGGCAACTGTAACCTTATTTTGATCTTGTATATAAAATTCCATTTGCTTCTTTGCTTCCCTTATCTTAAGCCGATTTCCAACGACTTCTGCAGTCAGAATATGCCCGCCCTTTAACATCCGTTTTGATTTTATGGTTTTGAAATCAGATAGTTGTTTGTCTGTGGGAATCCCTATTTGAGTAAAGAATTGTCCAGGATTAAGTTTACTGATGTGCAACATGGGCAATCCGGTTTCAGCACCACCTTGGTTTCTGACATAACTTTTGACCTGATCAATCAACGAATAAATTTCTTTTACACTTGGATAATGAGAAAAGGTTTCAGCTTGTGTAGTGATGAATTCAACTTGGACATTTGATTCTTTAATATCAATGCCGTATAAATTTTTAACTAGCCTGTAATAATTGGATAACTTGGTTAGGATTTTCTTATAAGAGGTCTTAAGGTGTGACGAAAAAATTAGTGTGCTGATTCGATCGATTGGATTGTGGGGCAAAGGGATACTCGTCGCGAACGTTAGAGTTACATCACCATTTGTTTCAGGAATTAGCCGAAGAACAAGACTCGTTGTTTGGGAATTGGATGAAGCTTTAAGCTCGAATGCATTGGATAGAACCCGTTCAACTGTATACTTGATTTCATCGTGTTTGAACGTTGGTTTTTGGTTTACCATCTCCACTTCTCCTGGCCACCATTTTTGCCACGTTGTATCATGCATCAATTGCCTGAATAAGGCATCTGATGTAGTTGAAAATCGTACCGTTTCGTTTACGTTGGACTGGAGGGGAAGGGTAATAGCCAAAATAAGGAGCAGAGAAAAAATTAGGCAGAAAAATATCCAACCCTTTTTATAAAAAAAGTGCATTTAAATTGTTAATCTTAAGATGGATAAGTACTAGAAATATTCATTTCAAATCACTGACAATAATAGATTAATTTTTTCATTTTGCACATCGCAGATAATGCTTACCAAATAAAATTTTAAACATGCGATCTCGGATTATTATTGCTGTTCTTGTCGTCTGTTCTTTAGAAATTTTTGCACAGGGAGATACATCATGGATTGTGGAGGCAAAGAGCATTGATCCAAAGAATTATTTTGGGGTAACGGTTGCGAACGGCATGATCGGTTTGGTTTCTTCCTCTGACCCGATGAGGGTAAAAGACGTTGTGCTCAATGGTGCTTATGATTACTACCAGCGGGGCCGAGTCTCTAATATTCTAAAGACCTTCAACCATGTGAACATGAACCTTGAGGTGGACGGACAACGGGTATCTCAGTTCACTATCTCCAATTACCAACAGTCGTTGGATATGAAACAAGCTTCACTGACCAGTACATTCAATGTTCAGGATAAAGTTGAAGTGTCTCACAAATTAATGGCATTGCGCCATCTTCCGTATACCGCCTTGACAATAGTAGAAATAAAAGCGAAGAAAGATGTTATGATAACACCAATGAGTGTAATCGAAGCACCCGATCATCTCAGCGACGTTCGAAATTATTTTAGTGAAATTGATCGCCCGCATGTTGTTATACCATTATTAACTTCCGTTGCTAGAAGCCCTTCAGGAAAGTTAACAGTAGCAGTAAGCAACAGTTTTATTTTTGAAGAACCCCATGGACAAGAACCGCACCTCATTCATGAAGATTGGGATTACAATATGCACCTGGCAAAATTCACGAAACAATTAAAAGCAGGAGAGACTTATCGATTTGCCCTCGTGTCATCGGCAACTTGTTCATCAGAATTTAATGATCCGATGAATGAAGCAGAACGTCTCACCATCTATGCCAAATTGGAGGGGACGAATAGATTGTTGGATCGACATATCGCAGCATGGAATGATCTGTGGAGGAGCGACCTCGTGATTGATGGCGATTTGAATACACAACGCGATGTTCGTTTCGCGTTGTATCATCTCTATTCTTTTGCGCGCGAAGGAACGGCTTACAGTTTCTCTCCTATGGGATTATCGGGACTGGGTTATAACGGTCATGTGTTTTGGGATACTGAACTATGGATGTATCCACCTCTTCTCGTGATGCACCCGGAAATTGCGAGGTCACTTTTAGAATATCGTTTTCAACGATTAGAGGCTGCTAAGAAGAATGCATTTTCTCATGGCTATAAAGGTGCGATGTTTCCCTGGGAGTCTTCTGCGGATGGCACGGAGGATACTCCTGTTTGGGCACTCACTGGTCCGTTTCAACAACATATCACAGGTTGTGTAGGTTGGTCGTTTTGGAAATACTACCAGGTGACGCATGATAAAACTTGGTTAAAAGAAAGAGGCTATCCTATTCTCAAAGAAGTGGCAGACTTTTGGGCAAGCCGGGTAGAACGAAAAGGCCCTGGCCGTTTTGAAATCAACAATGTTATTGGTGCGAATGAGTGGCAGGAAAATATCGACAATAACGCTTTCACCAATGGTATTGCGATAAAAGTTTTGCGTTATGCAACGCAAGCCGCAGAGGCGTTGTCCATTACCCCTAATCCTGATTGGGAAGTCGTGGCGCAAAATATTCCAATTTTAAAATTTCCTGATGGCACAACAAAAGAAAATGAAACCTATAATGGTGTGGAGATTAAGCAAGCTGATGTAAATTTACTAGCTTATCCGCTTGATGTGATCAACGACCCAAACCAAATAGAAAAAGATTTAAAATATTATGAGGCCCGCATGTCACCCAATGGTCCTGCAATGGGAAATTCTGCGTTGTCCATATTGTATTGTAAACTTGGTAAAACTGAAAAAGCCTATGAGCTTTTCAATAAAAGTTATAAACCAAATAAGGTTCCTCCATTTGGTGTTCTTGCTGAAACCGCGGGAGGTACCAATCCTTATTTTGCCACAGGAGCGGGGGGCTTTCTGCAAGCGGTTGTCTTTGGATTTGGAGGTTTACAAATAACCGATGCGGGCATTATTCAAAATAAAAGCAGCCTGCCAAAAAACTGGGACAGTTTAAAAATTAAAAATGCAGGAGTTAATCATCAGGATTTTAATGTCAAATAAATTTTAAATGTTAAGCGTTAAGTTATGAACAGGATTCTTCTATTTGCAGCAGGTATTTTATTTTTAGCTTCTTGTAAGGACAACTCCGAATCGTACAAAACAAAAGTTCAAGACCCCGAGTTCTTTCACAGGGCGATGAAAGAAATTACGGACAGGATTGTTCACGATATTTTTTCACCACCAGTTGCTAGCCGGATTTATGCCTACACTACCGTTGCTGGGTATGAAGCAATTATTCATCAGGATAAAAATCATCAAAGCCTTGCTGGTCAATTGAACGGATTAAAAAAATTTCCTCAGCCTGATTCTACCAAAGAATATTGTTTCCCACTAGCAGCCACCGAAGCCATGTTGAAAGTGGGAAGGACGCTCATTTTTTCTGAAGCTGATTTAGATAAATTTATCATACCTGAACTTCAGAAATTCAGAGATGCCGGAGTACCAGATGATGTATTTGATCGATCAGTGGCTTTTGGAGATAGCATCGCGAAACATGTGATGGCTTGGTCTTCAAAAGATAATTATAAGCAGTCGCGATCTTTTCCAAAGTACACCATTCAACATGATCCTGCCACGTGGCAACCTACACCTCCCGCTTATATGGATGCTGTGGAACCGCACTGGAATAAGATCAGAACTTTCGTGCTTGATTCAGCTCAAGAGTTTAAACCTGTTCCTCCTACACCATTTTCAAAAGACAAGAATAGTCAGTTTTATAAAGAGGCATCACTCGTTTATGAAACAGGAAAAAATCTTACTGAAGAACAAAAGGCCATTGCCAGTTTTTGGGATTGCAATCCATTTGTTATGAATGTGAAAGGTCATGTGATGTTTGCTACCAAGAAAATCTCTCCCGGCGGCCATTGGATTAATATTACGAGGTTAGCTTGTACGATGACCAAAGCGAATATGGTAAAATCTGGAGAAGCTTATGTGCGTGTAGCATTGTCACTGGTTGACGGTTTCATTGTTTGTTGGGATGAAAAATATAGATCGAAATTGGTGAGACCTGAAACTTATATAAATCAAAACATTAATGAAGACTGGCAACCACTCCTTCAAACACCACCCTTCCCTGAATACACCAGTGGGCACAGCGTAATATCCACCTCAGCCGCTACTGCGCTCACGGGTTTGTTTGGAGATAATTTTGCATTCACTGATTCTACCGAGGTTGAATTTGGAATGACCGCGCGAAGTTTCAAGTCATTTATTCAAGCCTCACAAGAGGCAGCGATCAGTCGTGTATATGGAGGGATTCATTATATGCCTGCCTGCGAAAATGGTAAAATTCAGGGAAGGCAAGTAGGAGAGTTTATTTTAAATAAAATTCGTACGCGAAAGAAAGAGAGTTAATGTTTTAGATGTTTAGATTGCCGGAGTATTAGTTTCAAGACTATCATTATGAAACGAATTGCCATTGTCGGCCCGATTCCCCGTGATCATATTGTTACTCACAAGGGAGATTTAATTCAGAAATGGGGATGTGTTACCCACCCAGTAATCGCATTGTCAGTGTTGGCAGGCGGTAAAATTGAAATTATCCCTGTGTCACATTTGCGCAAAGTGGATTTGGATAATGTGAAAGAAATTTTCAAAGGCTATCGCGGTCTCAATCAAAATTATCTGTCCGTTAAGAATGACCAGGGCGACATCATTAGCTTGAGATTTGTTGATCAGAACAATCGTCTGGAGCGCCAAACTGGATTTATGGATCCAATTGTGCCTGATGATTTCAAAGAGCTTTTGGATTGTAAGGTCTTTGTTTTTATCCCGATCAGTGACTATGAGATAGCCTTAGATACATTGAAGTTTTTGAAAAAGAAAAGTAAAGGACTGGTGGTGTTTGATGCGCATGGCCCAACTACGGGTTGTCTGGTTACGGGTGAACGTCAGCGCAAATTTTGGATTGATCGTGACTTGTGGCTTCCTTATATTGATATACTGAAGATGAACCTCGAAGAAGCGCAAGCTTCGTGGTTCAAGAAAGAGTATGAGACTTCTGACTTTTCAATTTCAGAGGAGCCAGATCGCGCTATGCTTAGAGAATTTGCTGAGCATTGCTTGAAGTTGGGAGTGAAAGCAGTTTACATAACGGTCGACTCGAGAGGGTGCCTAGTTTATTTTCGAAAGAATAATAAAATAGTGGAGGAATTAGTGCCCGCTATCAAAGTAGATCAAGTAGTTGATACTACTGGTTGTGGCGATTCATTTGCGGGTGGATTAGGCTACGGCTTATTGCAAAAGCCAAGTGATTATGTTGGCGCAGCCAAATATGGAAATGCACTGGGTGCTTTGCGCACGCAAGGAAAAACATTTGATGTATTTAGATCACTCGAAGAGACGGATAGTATTATTAAAAGTGGGCGCGTCTGATTGGAATTCGTCAAATGACTTTTAATTCGACTTACGCAAAATAGTTTCTTTGCGAGTGCCCGCGATGACTTCGTTCTACCCGCTGGCCCGCAGGAACTCGCGATGGTCAAATTATTAGTTTGTGTAACGTCAATTTAGTAATAATAAATTTTTAAAATTAAGAATGATTAAGGCCGTAATTTTTGACCTCGATGGTGTTATTGTCGACACTGCGCATTATCACTTCATCGCCTGGAAACGACTTGCCAAAGAGTTGGGTATTCATTTCACCGAGCAGGAGAATGAACAATTGAAAGGAGTAAGTCGGTTGAGATCGTTGGAAATTATTTTGGAACTCGGCAATCTGCGCTTGAGTCAAGAAGAGATGGAACGGCTCGCCTCTAAAAAGAATCAATGGTTTGTAGATTATATCAACGCGATGAAGCCGGATGAAATTTTCCCCGGCGTGAAAGAGATGATTCAAAGTATTCGAGCGGGTGGACTGAAAATAGCGCTCGCTTCCAGCAGTAAGAATGCAGACACGGTTCTTACTCTTTTGAACATCAAAAATTTATTTGATGTGATTGTGGATGGAACCATGATAACGCACACCAAGCCCGATCCGGAAATATTTTTACTGGCAGCGAAAAAATTAAATCTGCCGCCTTCGGAATGTTTGGTGTATGAAGATGCGGAGGCGGGAGTTGAGGCAGCCATTGCAGCCGGAATGAAATGCATCGGTGTGGGTACTCCTCAACAGCTCTCTAAAGCTGATGTTGTAGTCGCGAAGACTCCGGATTTTGGTATTGAAAAAATTAAAAAGATTTAGAATTTTAAATTCATAATGGTCAAATGAAGCAATATCTAAAAAACAACGAGTGGCAAATTATTGAAGAAGGATTCTATTCACACCTCAATCGAATCTCAGAAAGTATTTTCAGTTTGGGGAACGGACAGATGGGGCAACGAGCAAACTTTGAAGAAAGCTACTCCGGAGATACGCATCAGGGTACTTATGTCGCTGGCGTTTATTATCCTGACAAGACACGTGTAGGTTGGTGGAAGAATGGCTACCCTGAATATTTTGCCAAAGTGCTAAATGCACCGAGTTGGATCGGTATCAAAATAAATATTGAGAATCAGGAGCTGGATTTGGCGAAATGCAAAGTGGAAAATTTTCTTCGTGTGCTCGACATGAAGCAAGGATTGTTGATCCGCTCGTTCAGCGCTACGTTTCTTGACGGAAAAAAAGTGGAGGTGTATGCACAGCGTTTTTGCGGTATGGCCGATGGTGAGGTGGGGGCAATCAAATATTCCATTAAGCCAATCAATTTTTCTGCGAAAGCAAAAATTACGTTGTCCATTGATGCAGATGTGGTCAACAAGGACTCCAACTACGATGAAAAATTCTGGGATCGTGTTTATGAAGAAGCACAAATGGGCTGGGCAATCGTCAATGCGCAAACGAAGAAAACACAGTTTCAGGTTTGCACCGGCATTGAGTATAGTTTTGAATTGAATGGCCAGCGCACTGGCGGAAAGGTTTTCACCAATACGAAAGATAAATATGCGGATAATGTAGTGGAGGTTGAGTTGACACAGGGTGCGGAGTTGACGATTTATAAATATGCTGCCGTTCTCTCTTCTGAAAACCATCCGAAAGAAAAAATAGTAAAGAATTGCCTCACAAAAATTGACCAAACCAGTAAGAAAGGATTTCAAAAATTATTGGATGAGCATGTAGCGGTGTGGACACACATCTGGAATGAGTGCGACATCATGATCGAAGGCGATGTAGCTGCGCAGCAAGGAATCCGCTTTAATATTTTCCAGTTGATGCAAACTTACACAGGCAAAGACGAACGTCTCAACATCGGACCGAAAGGTTTTACAGGAGAGAAATATGGTGGCAGTACGTATTGGGATACTGAAGCATACTGCTTGCCTTTTTATTTAAGTACGTCCGATCCAAGTGTGGCGCGGCAACTGTTGGTGTATCGCTACAAACATTTGTCAAAGGCGATCGAGAATGCGAAGAAGTTAGGTTTCAAAGATGGCGCCGCGTTTTATCCATTCGTAACGATGAATGGTGAGGAGTGTCACAACGAATGGGAAATTACGTTTGAAGAAATTCATCGTACCAGCGCAATGGCTTATGCCATGCGAGACTATGTGAACTATACCGGTGATCAAGATTATTTTACCGAATACGGATTAGAAGTTTTGATTGGTATTTCCCGCTTTTGGTCGCAGCGTGTGAATTGGTCGGCTGATAAAAATAAATACGTGATCCTCGGCGTGACTGGGCCAAACGAATATGAGAATAACGTAAATAACAATTGGTACACGAATTATCTCTGTGCGTGGACACTTCGCTTTACTCAAGAAGCGCTCGACTATGTGAAGAAGGAAGACGCAACCAAATACAAATCACTAACTGAAAAAATTAATTTCAAGGAAGGAGAGGAGACCGGCAAGTGGAAAGACATTGTTAGTAAAATGTATTATGGGGAGGACAAAGCGCGTGGTATCTTTTTGCAGCAAGATGGATTCCTCGATAAAGAGTTGATCAAAGTTTCTGATTTGCCAGCCGTAGACCGACCGCTCAACCAGAAGTGGTCTTGGGATAGGATTTTGCGTTCGTGCTTTATCAAGCAGGCCGATGTGTTGCAGTGCATCTATTTGTTTGAAGATGATTTTACGTTGGATCAGATCAAAAAGAATTTTGATTTCTATGAGCCAATGACGGTGCACGAATCATCCTTATCACCTTGCGTGCATGTGATCCTCGCTTCGAAGCTTGGCTATAAAGAGAAAGCATACGAAATGTATTTGCGCACTTCACGCCTTGATCTTGACGATTACAACAACGACACGGAAGACGGTTGTCATATCACCAGCATGGCCGGCACATGGATGAGTGTGGTAAAAGGTTTTGGCGGTATGAGCGTGCGCGAAGGAAAATTACATTTCATGCCCTATATTCCAGAGCAATGGAAATCCTATTCATTCCGCATCGAGTTCCGGGGACGTGTATTGAAAGTAAAAGTGGCCAAAGAAAAAACCGAAGTGATTTTGGAATCTGGAGATCACTTGGAGATTGTGTTGGATGGGAAAGAAGTGAAGTTGTGAGTTAAATTGGCGAAAGCGGTATAGATAAATTAGAAAATTCAATAATGCAAGAATTGTTTGTGAAAGTGCTCTTCTCCAACAAGTTTTTAATTTTGATTCGTCGGTAACACCTGCAAAGGCAAGGGGATTATTCTCAACAAAAAAAAGGGGACCGTTAAGGTAGTCCCCATGTTTTTCAACACTCACACATTACTTTTTGATAAACTTCGTTTGATATTGCTTCCCATCTCTGGTTGTAAAACGCACTATATATATATCGTTCGGTAAACCTTCTACCGGGATGTGCATTTCGTCTGAGGTTACTGCTCCTTTATATACGATCTTACCGTTGCGATCGAATACAGCGATCGTTCCTCCATCCTCTTTAATGTCAACATCCTGAAACAATATTTTGATAGAAGTGGAAGTTGGATTAGGGCTGACGGACATTACTTCAGTCGGGACAGTTTGTGGCGCCAGCTCGCCCAATGAACCTCCCCTGTCGAAACATTTTCTTGCACTGTAGTCTGCCTTTTCATACTGGGTGCAGGCAACCCTGATATCCTTTACATCAACCGCCTGAAAGGTTTTATAGGTCGACGGTTCATGTTTTTTCCAGGCTCGCGTAAATTCATTTTGACAAGCGCCGGTTTTGCCATTGACATCAAGGTTCACCAAGTAATAGTCTTCATTGGTAGTAAAAAGAGGTGACTCCACCGTGCCGGTAAAGACATATCCATCGCCTCCATCATTTGTTATTTCAGCTGCTAATTCGGTAGAATCAGAGGATGCTCTATAAAGATTACTCCATATCGGATTACCAGCTATGTCGGTCTTGAAAACCCAGGCATCTTTGCCTCTTATTTTGTCGATAGCAAATCCAGCCACAACGTATTCTTTTCCGCCACTGCTGAGATCGAGGCTAAGACCTTGTTCCGGTTGTTCTGTTCCGTAGGTTCTCATCCAATTCACCGAACCATCGGACCTGAGGTTCAACAAAAAGGCATCCTGACTGTTGCTCAGACCGAAGCTTGTGGTGAAGCCCGTCACTGTGAAAGAGCCGTCGATCGGATTCTCAACAACACTATAGCCAATGTCTTCAGAAAAAACTTCACGATTATATAAAATGGTTTGCCAAACGATGTTAAGGTTTTTATCGAGCCGCATCACAAAAATGTCTTTGCTGGCAGACATGGAGGTGGTTGAACCTGTAACCACAAATTCTCCATCGCTGGTTTGTTCCACCCAATAGGCGATGTCATCTCCTGTACCTCCGATCACTTTGGCACCGGTAAGGGCTCCGGATTCATCCGTCTTCACGATAAGGATGTCAGTCGAGTCACCGAAGTAAGTATATGAGCCTGCTTGGCCCGCCATGATATAGCCTAACTTCCCCGTAGCATAATCTTTGATGTACTGCAAACAATGTCCTCTTTCATTACCTTCTCTTCTGCCAAAAGTAAACGAATACAGTGGAGTGCCCGACAGATCGGTTCTGACAAAATACAGATCTTCAGTGCTTGCAAAGCTCGTTGTTGTGCCCAACGCTGCGTAACCGTCAATCGCAACGGAATCATGATTGTAGATTTCTCTAATGGAGTTGAATGTTTCATTGCCAACTCCGCCATACACCATAGACCATTGCGGCGTTCCATCCGGCTTTGTCTTTACGATGGAAGCTTCCATTGCTCCAAATACAGAAAGTCGATCCTGACCTGCGACAATAAACCCGGGATCTACTTTGGTGCGTTGCACCGAATGACCTGCCTGATCTTTAACTGTACCAATACCTTTATTGAACTGCCCAAATGCCAGGAACGGTAGGGACAAAATTAAGAACCCCAATACGCTCTTCTTCATAAACAATTTGTTTAAGTGAATAGTATGATATCACCCTACCACTGAAACTGGTGGAGCTTGCTGGTTAATGTTTACAGTAAACCAAGGTTAGCAGCAATCGTAAACTATCTTTTCGGGGATGCCAAACGCATGGAATTACAGCGAACTTATCCCTTACCTTGTTGGAGTTCTTCTCAACAAGTTTCTAATTTTGATTTTGCCGGTGAAGAAAACCTACAATGGCCTAAACAATTTTTACAAGGTTTATAAATTAGACAATCAGATATTAAAAATAAATGACAGCATGATCCACATTACTCAACTCATTTACATCATCGACGGACAAGAAGAAATCTTCGACCAATTTGAAGCGGTTGCCATTCCGCTCATATCAAAATACAATGGTCGACTCTTGTTCAGGGTAAGACCGGATAGCAATTCATACATTGAGCATCAGATTGACAAACCTTATGAAATCCATTTGGTTGAGTTTGATGCAGAACAAGATTTTCAAAACTTCATGCGCGATGAAGAGAGAAAGAAATTTCTTCATTTGAAGGAAAAATCGATCAGGTCATCGATCTTATATAAAGGAACTAGACTTTGATCGAATACAGTGGACAAACTAGTAAAAGCCATCTATTCTGAGTTTTTGCGGAGATGTAAATTAAAATCTCCGCACCGTGGAATGAATTAAACTTTATGCTGTCTAATATGTCGAAGACCTAAAAAGAATAAAACATAAATTAAATCATTATGAAAAGGATAAAATGGCTTTTGATAACACTCCTGATTTTAAACGTTGGGATAACCATGGCGCAGAAAAGAGACTCAGTAAGATCATTCTCTCACCGCCATGAAATGGGCTCCATATATGGAATTCCCAATTTAACAGATGATCAAAAAAAGAAAATCAACGACCTTAGAACTCCACTGCACAAGGAAATACTTCCGTTGAGGAATCAGCTTGCAGAGAAGAGTGCGCATCTCAAAACTTTGCAAACAGCAGAGAAGGCAGACTTAAAATCAATTAACACAACCATTGATGAGATGGCACAGTTGCAATCTCAGATCACGAAGCGACATGCAGCTCACACACAAGCTGTTCGCGCTCTTTTAACTGATGAACAGCGAATTGCTTTTGATATGAGGGCAAGCTCTGGGAGAAAATTTTATCAGCATAGAAGGATGAGCGGTGACCACGGCAGGCGTGGATAGGTAATAACCTTTAACTGTACATCTAAAGAGCTCAAGGATACTTGAGCTTTTTGTTTTTTAAGCGGTTCCATTATTTTGATTCGCTCGCTAAAGTTTAATTTTTCTAACCCTTTATAAGTGAGAAACTCTGCCCTGCATATTATCACTCTAGCTAGATAGATTTTAATAAAATGATAAATTTTTTACCAGTCATTGAGCTGAATTTAATAACTATTCAATTCAACCGTCGTTAATTCGCGTGATCAACCACTTCATCCAAGTGTTTTTAACAAAAGAAATTTAACAACTATCAACATGAAGAATTCAATTGTGGTTTTCTTAACGTTGTGCTCATCGCTTACTGTGATTGCTCAACAAGAAGTGAAGAGAGAATGGACGGCTTTTGTTCAAACGAGGGATGCCTCCTTTTTGAAAAAGAAAGTGAAATTTAAACTCACCGCTTCCTCAAAAGTAAGTTTGGGTGATACAACTTCATGGGCAGGATTATGGGCAAGAGTTGATAACAAAGAGGGAGGCACTGGCTTTTTTGATAACATGCATAACCGCCCTATAAAATCCAGCGAATGGAAAACTTATTCCATTGAAGGTGAAATGAATGAAAGTTCGGATAAGCTTCATTTTGGTGGTGTATGTGAAGGCAATGGCAAATTCTATTTCGATGATTTTGTTCTGATGGTTGAAAATGACAAAGGTATTCTAGAAAAAGCGGTAATTGAAAACCCTGGATTTGAAAGTGCGATAAGTGGAAATGAAATTCCTCACTGGGCGCAGGGTATTACAACTGACCAACCCGTTCGCGTTAAAGGCTTTTCAGTAACGCCAAGCTTAGAGAGTGGTTCAGGTAAATATTCTTTACTCATTGAAGGAAAAGGTGTTCAAAAAGATTCAACTTATTATATCGGCCCACGCAAGGGCTATACTACTCAAATGGGAGTATTGGTGTCGATGTTGAATAATTTGAGTTCGAGAGTTGAAAGCCGCGTAGAAATGTTAAATCAAAAGGAGCTAGATTATTTAATGGATAGCAAAGCGAATAGCATTGGCGCGTTGATCATGCACCTGGCTGCTGCGGAAGCGTACTACCAGGTCTATACCTTTGAGAACCGAGGATTCAACGAAGAGGAAAATAAAAAATGGCAGGTGGCATTAGAGCTCGGCGATAAAGCCAGAAAAGAATTTGTGGGTCATGATGTTGGATACTATTTAGAGATATACCATCAGGTGAGAAAGAAAACATTAGAGGAATTGCAAAAGAGAAATGATGAATGGCTTCTCGAAGCGCCTGCAGGTGGGCCGAGTAATTACTTTGCATGGTTTCACGTAATGGAACATCAGTCTAGTCACTTAGGACAAATTCTTTTACTAAAGAAGCGATTACCCAAAACTGAGCAGCCAATACCTAAACAAAAAATCGAAACAGATCACTGATAGAATCGCAGAGTCCACTATCGGCGGGCTCCATTTTAGCAATTTCAAAATACAAGGGTTTAGAGACCGTTGAATAAACGAATAAATATGCGTTTATTCGTCTCCCAATTATTTTACTTCAACTCTAAGACCTTATGAAATTCTATTTTAAAGTCTTTTCCTTACTTATAACTGCGCTCCTTACAGTTCAATGGAGCTCTCTCAAAGATGCTGGAGATATATCAATTGCTGAGAGGAGAAAATTTGAAAGAAGCTCGAATGCTGCTATTGAGAAAAAAATTGACGACCTGTTAAGTCAGATGACGCTGGAAGAAAAAATCGGCCAGATGACACAGCTCAACAATTCGGCTATCACCAGTGCCAACTGGGGAGACCCGGGTAACCAAATAAAAGTGGACAGCACTAAGCTTGGGAAAATCTTAAGAAAGTATCATGTAGGGTCCTTCCTTAATGGTGTTGCTGTATCTGCGGAATCATGGTATATATTTTATAAGGACCTGCAGGAGTTTAACATGAAAACCTCTCGCCTTAAAATTCCAATCATCTATGGAATTGATCACATGCATGGCCCTAACTATCTAAAAGGTGGAACAATCTTTCCTCATGCTCTTAATACCGCGGCTACTTACAACAATCAATTTCCTGCTGACATGGCACATGTAACTGCCATTGAAACGGCAGACATTGGCCATCAGTGGTTGTTTGCACCAGTGTTGGATATTGCACGCACTCCGTTGTGGGGTCGCTATTATGAAACGTTGGGTGAATCACCCTACGTGTCAGCCACGATGGGAAGTATTTTTATGAAGACTGTTCAGACTGATCCTGATATCGCTCCTTATAAAATTGCTGCAACAGCAAAGCATTTTTTAAGTTATTCTGAACCTAAGTATGGTTGGGATCGAGCACCAACCGACATTTCTGAGCAAACATTATATGAATTTCACGTGCCCTCGTTCAGGGCTGCCATCAATGCAGGAATTAAGACAGTGATGATCAACAGTGGTGAGTTGAATGGAGAACCTGTTCATAGTTCATACCGGATCTTAACAACTCTTCTTCGCGATGAGTTGAAGTTTAAAGGTGTGGCGGTCACCGATTGGGAAGACATCATTCGACTTTATAAAAACCATAAAACTGCTGCTAACGAAAAGGATGCAACCTATCAGGCCATTACTGCTGGCATTGATGTGGCGATGACTCCTTATTCAACCGATTTTTGCGACCACTTGAAGGCGCTAGTGAATGAAGGCAAAATCAGTATGGAGAGAATTGATCTTTCTGTGTCACGGATACTTCGATTGAAATTGGAGTTAGGTTTATTTGAAAACCCATATCCACGCAACGATCGCTTCAAACGGATTGGTACACCCGAAAATCGCGCTAAAGCTTTAGAAGCTGCCCGTGAATCTATCGTGTTGATGAAGAACGAAGGAACACTTCCACTGGGTGCAGGAAATAGTATTTTGGTTGCTGGTCCCGTGGCCAACTCAAAAAATGCCCTGACAGGAGGATGGACTTTGCAGTGGCAAGCACGTGATGATAAAATCTTCCCGGCAGACATGCTCACGTTATACACTGCGTTGCAAAAGGAATTTTCTGCTGCGAATGTTTCTTTAGCAGCCAATGCCAATGAAATAAAGGACAAAGCTTCGAGCGCTAGCGCCATTGTTGTGGCAGTAGGAGAGATGGCGTATGCAGAGGGATTCGGTAGCATTCAAGACATTAGCCTTCCGGATGATCAAGTTGAATTAGTGAAAACTGCACAAGACACTGGCAAGCCGGTGATATTAGTGATGATTAGTGGAAGACCCCGAGTGATCACCAAGATATATAAAGACTGCAAAGCCGCATTGTTTGCTGGTCTTCCTGGATTTGAAGGAGGTCAGGCTATTGCCGAAATAGTAAGTGGTAAGGTAAACCCAAGCGCGAAGATGAGTTTTAATTTCCCTTATTCTGTGAACCGTCTTGTTCCACACAATCACAAATCAACGGAAGTAGTGCTGGCGCATCAAGTAAGTAACCCTATTGCGTTAGTTCCCTTTGGTACTGGCTTGAGCTACACTACGTATGAATACAGCAACCTTAAACTCAGCGACAGTGTTCTCACTTCTAACCAAGCTGAAATTAAAGCAACCGTTACGGTAAAAAATACTGGCTCACGCGATGGAAAAGAAGCGGTGCTTTGGTTTTTGTTCGATGAAGTAGCAAGTCTCTCTCGCCCGGTGCGTGATTTGAAGTACTACGAAAAGCAATTGATTAAAGCAGGGGAATCAAAAGATTTTTCTTTTACGATCAAGCCGGAGACACATCTTTGGTTCCCAAACAAACTCGATGAAAAGATTTTGGAAGACGGATATTTTACGTTGACAGTCGGAAATCAAAAAGCCCGGTTTAAGTTGGCAAGAAAGTAATTCGATTTAGAAAATCTAACTAGGCGTCTGACATCTTCAAGGTATCAGACGCCTATTTTTTTAAGAATAATGCTGTTTGAAAATGACTCAGTGAATGAAAAAATTAATTTGCTTTTTTTGTGGACTCATTGTTATAAGACAGACGTCTTCTTATGGTTATTGCCCATTCTTTAATCGCTTAATGTATTCCTGCTCTAATCTGTTCACTAAGTCATCATAACTTTTTCGATCTGCGAATACCTCGGGATGATATAGCTCACCGGGCTTTCGCTTGTCATGCATTTTAAACTGACCTGCATGCGATGCCACCCAAAGATCAAATTGAAGTTTCTTCAGTGCCTTAAAAGTGTACTGGTAATCTTTACCAACATTGGGATAAGATGGCATTCCCGATAATTTTGTTTCAGATAGAATGCTGGGCATATTCACAATTAAAACTTTCCACGAACGCTTTTCATCTTTTACATCGATTAAAAAACTGGTTGAACCTTTT
>Ga0207155_1083_pt1 | contig 23798 bp, 15 predicted proteins | sample Alteio_BWMinHeat_26_FD_153515 | JGI IMG/M metagenome (GOLD analysis project Ga0207155, IMG submission 153515) | Enriched cells from forest soil in Barre Woods Harvard Forest LTER site, Petersham, Massachusetts, United States -... | ecosystem: Environmental > Terrestrial > Soil > Temperate forest >... | reverse complement strand
GGCCAATCTCCTCGAGATGCTCGCCATCGTGGTATTGCCCGCCGCGCTCACCAATACATTTGGCAGGATGATCAAACGGCCCGGGCAGGGTTGGGCGCTCTTCTGGGTGATGGTGTTCTTGTTTACGGTGGGCCTGGTTCTTACGGGTTGGGCCGAGCAGGGCGGAAATCAATTGATCCAGCGCCAGGCGAATATCGCGATAGACGCAGGTAATATGGAGGGCAAAGAGGTCCGCTTCGGAGTTGGCGGGTCGGCCCTTGCCGCTGTTACTACATCGAACGGAGGAACCGGTTCCTACAATTCGATGCACGACAGCTACATGCCTCTTGGCGGAATGATCCCTCTTATTAACATGATACTTGGTGAGATCGCATTCGGCGGGCTCGGGCCGGGCTTGTACAGCATTATAATGATAGCTTTGGTCGGGCTCTTCATGGCGGGACTGATGGTCGGGCGATCTCCCGAATATCTGGGTAATCTGATTGGACCTCCGGAGATAAAGCTCATAATGCTCTATACTCTTTCGGGGCCTGTCATATTGCTGGTGCTGACGGCTGTAGCAGTGGTGACCGGCCCGGGACTGGCGGGCCTTACGACCAACAGCGGACCTCACGGCCTGACCGAAATCTTTTACGCCTACACTTCCTGCTTTGGCACCAACGGCCAGACCTTTGCCGGCCTTAGTGCGAATAGTCCCTTCTATAACGTAACGACGGCCATCGCGATGATGGCCGGCCGGTTCGCGCACGTAATACCAGCGCTCGGGCTGGCAGGACTATTTGCCCGGCAACGCCGGCGGCCGGTGACCGCGGGGACTTTGCCCACTGATACCTTCTCATTTGGCATTCTGCTGGTGGGGACAGCGGTCATCGTCGGCGGATTGAGTTACTTTGCCGCATTGGCTCTCGGCCCGATAATAGAACACTTCATCCTGGTTGCTCGATCAGGTTGATGCTCGCACGGGTCGATTGCCCGGTGATCCGGCAGCATATTGTCGCGTCCTTGTACATCCCTGGACGGCATCTTAACCTGGATGTGGCAGTGACTGGTTCTAGATGAAGGCCATCAGGTGACGAGCGATCTATAGCAGCGATGGATCAGACACCCGAGACAATCCAGGTTGTATCCGGGATCATTGTCCTGCTGCTGATCGCCGCCCTGTTTCGCGGGATTGCCAAGCAGCTCAGGCTGCCATTCACCGTCGTGCTGGTGCTGGCCGGGATAGGTTTGTCATACCTGGGTGGCTCCCATTCCCAATTCCTGCCTGCCTGGCATAACCTCGAGCTTTCGCCGTCGCTGATACTGTACGTCTTCCTGCCATCCCTCATCTTCGAATCGGCGTTCAACCTTGATGCCAGAGAGTTGCGGGACAATCTCGGGCCAGTGCTGATGCTGGCGGTGCCGGGGCTGCTGGTCTCAACCCTGGCAATCGGGCTCATTGTGTGGGCGGCGGCCGGGATTCCCTTTACTGCTTCGCTGTTGCTTGGGGCGATCCTGAGTGCGACCGATCCGGTGGCGGTCATCGCTGTATTCAGGCGGCTGGGAGCACCGCTGCGGCTCAGAGTGTTGGTCGAGGGCGAAAGCCTGTTCAACGACGCGACTTCGCTGGTCCTCGCCCGGCTGATCCTTGGTGTGGTCGTGGCCGGCAGCGTGTCTGAAAGGGCAGTAGCCGGCGGAGCTCTGAACTTTATCGTCGTTTTTCTCGGTGGTTTGGCGGTTGGTTGGGTACTTGGCCTCGCTGCAGGCTACGTCCTGGGGAGAATTGAAGACAACTTCATCGAGATTACCCTTACGACTGTTCTTGCATACCTGTCATTCATTGTTGCCGAGCAGGTATTGCATGTTAGCGGAGTCATGGCGACCGTGGCCGCCGGCCTGTCGATAGGCGGCTGGCGCCGGATGAAAATCTCAGTACAGGTTCGGGCCTACCTCGAACATTTTTGGGATTATATGGCACTCCTCGCGAATGCCTTGATCTTCCTGCTGGTGGGGCTGCGCGTGGACCTGCATGCGTTATGGGAAACGGCCGGTCTGCTATTCTGGGTGATCATAGCCATGCTGGTATCGCGAGCAATCGTAGTTTATGGCCAGATGCCTTTGCTCAAGCGGCTGCCCGGCTCGAGGCCGGTTAGCCGGGCCTTCCAGACGGTAATCTACTGGGGCGGCCTTCGCGGAGCGGTGGCGCTGGCTATCGTGCTCAGCTTGCCAAAGTTTGAACAGAGAGAGCGCTTCATCGCGGTCGTTACCGGGGCAGTCCTCTTCACTTTGGTCGTGAATGGGTCCAGCATCGAGCTTCTTGTGCGGCGCCTTGGGCTGGACCGGCCTATACTGGCCGACCGGCTGGCGCGAATGGAAGGAGACTATGCCGCTAACCGCCGGGCCCTGGCTCTTTTGCCAAAGTTGCTTGCCGGCGGACTGTTCCCAGGGGCGGTCGCAATGCGTCTTCAACGCCAGTTCGAAGAGAAGCTGCATAAGGTCAAGGCGGAAATCGAAGACCTTCATCGCGCGGAGCTCAGTGACGACGACCAGCAAAGGCCGTTGCTCTATTTGAGAGGGCTGGCCGAGGAGAGGTATCTGTACGTGCGGTTGTTCGACCAGGGCCAGCTCGGCGAGCGCGCCTTCAGACATCTCCTATCAGACCTTAATAAGCAAATTGATGCCCTGCGCGATACCGGCGAATATATCGAGCTGCCGGCTGGTCGCCCTCGGCGCCGTTTAGAAGACGCACTCCTCCGGTTTCTGAATCGCGCACGCAGGTTCGGATCGCTCGGAGAGAGGATCCTGATGGCTGGAATAGCGCTTGACTATGAAATGCAGAGCGGCCACTACCAGAGCAGCCATCGAGTCCTCAGCATTCTGGATGAGCTGGCTCGCCTGGAATCAACTCCATGGTACATAGTGGATAAGATGCGCCGCCAGTACCAGCAGAGATACGAGATGGCCCGACGCGGCCTTGATCAAATCGCCGAACAGTATCCCGAGTTCATAAACGACTTGCAAGAACGGTTTGGCCAGAGGCTGGTGCTGCTGGCAAAAGCAGAGTCGATACGCCGCCAGGCTGAACGCGGCACGCTGTCGACTGAAGTTGCTGAAGGCCTGATGCATGAAATCAACGAGGAGTTGCGCGATTTGAAGGGATACCGCCCGGCCAGGCTCAAGCTCGAACTGGTCGAACTGGTCCGGGGATGGGCGCCGCTGCAGGGACTGCCCGCCGGGGATCTCGCCTCCATTGCGATGCGAATGCGACTACAGCCGGCGCGCGAGCACGAGGTTGTCGCCAGGCAGGGTGAGCCCGGCGAGTCAATGTACTTCATCGCGCACGGAGTCGTCCGGCTCTCGAAAACGGACAATGGGGCTTCGCGCGACACGGCCACTTTTATGGCGGGAGACTTTTTCGGCGAGGACGCCGTGCTTGGCGGCGAGCCGTACAACGCAACCGCGACAGCAGTGACTCCTTGCTCATTGTACAGACTGGAGCGGCTCGACCTCGAGGTCGCAATTGCCAATAGCCCTACTATTCGCGAGGCCCTGGCGAAACCGCCGGAAAGCGAGGCGCCGCTGGCAACAGAGGATGGCGTGGAAAGCACTCAAGAGGCTCCAAAGTCTTCGAACTGACGCTGGCCACCTCGGACGAACGTCTTCTAAGGGCAAGAGCCGTTCCGGCTCTTGCAAATCGCTGAGAACTCGATCAACACCTAGCCGCCCCATTACCCAGACTTATCGCCAATTTATGCTTCCCTTATGACTATTTTATGTCCTATTTATAACTTCCTTATCCCTCCTCTGCTAGAGTCGGATTGACCGCTCAAGAACGACAGCAAAGATTCTCGATAGACTGAACCAGGAGTGAAAAGCGAAAGGAAATCGCATGGTTAATATCAAAGTTTCGAATAATAAAAAGGCTCAAAGCAATGTCTCTGGAATAATTCATGATGAAGGCCGGCGGGGTAACGAACCGCGGTGTAAGACGGGAGGGGCTCAGTTGCAAGCGCGTCCTTCCCGGGTAGCGCTAAGGCTCGGAGCATTAAGATTCTATGTCCGTCACAAACCGTTTAGCGGCGGAAGCATTGGGGTAGGGAAGCGCGGGCGCGCATTGGTGCTCATTGCGACGGTTTCATTTCTGTGGTCGGCGGCCGACTGTTACGGCCGGCCGATCAATACGGACCAGCCAAAAGATAGCAAAATCGAAGGGCCGGCACAGCCGGCGTCAAAGGCAGCGGACAAGCCGGACAATGGAGCCGCACCAAAATCTCAACCGGAGACGCCAAAGGCGGCGGGCTCGAGCGACTCTTCCGGATTGACCGAGCGCGAAAGGGCGCTGCTAGATCGAATCGACAGGCTCGAGCGCCGTGTCGCCGAGCTTGAATCTCACCCAACGAATAATACCGCCATCAATGCTGCTGCAACGACGCCTGCGATGAGCGCTGGCGCATCACAGCCGCCAGCAGGCGGCGCCTCGACCCTGGGTAATTTGCCGGCGAGCGGAGCGCCGGTAGCGGCGTCCACCAAGCCGGACGCCGCGGGGGCACCGGTTGCCCCGGTCACATCGGTTGCCGCAGGCGCTGCTCAGGCCCAGAAGCCGGCGAAGCCAGAGCCCTTTGCGTTTGGTGACTTCACATGGCTAACCGGCAACAGCCGGCAGAAGGACTTCCCCCTTGACACCAAAGTCTTCACTGGCGAGCTCCGAGTGGACGTCGACTTCGTTCATGACTTCAACCATCCGAAGGACGACACGATTGGCGGGTCAAGCGAAATCTTTCGAGCCAACGAATTCCAGCTCACCCAGTTCGGCATCGGTGGCGATTTCCATTGGAATAATGTTCGCGGAAGGCTAATGACGCAGTTTGGTATGTACGCGCAAACAACCCCGCGCAACGACGCCAGCCCTGGCAGAGGCCAGTGGGATTTGAACACCGCTTATCGCTACATCTCCGAGGCTTATGGCGGATACCACATCGACAAGTTGAACGGCATCAACATAGATGCCGGGATCTTCATGTCGTACGTCGGCTTGTTCAGTTATTACCAGTTTGATAACTGGGCATACCAGCCGTCGTACGTGTCGTCCAACACGCCGTGGTTTTTCAACGGGATGCGTATCCAAATATTTCCGAGCGACAAGCTGAAGATCGAGCCCTGGATCGTCAACGGATGGCAGTCGTATGGCAAATTCAACAAGGCTCCCGGCCTCGGCTTGCAGATTCTGTGGCGTCCCAACAGTTCGATCTCAGTTCTTGGCAACCAGTATTGGGGAACCGACACGCTGGGCATACCTGGGCGGAAGCGAATCCATACTGACGATAGCATTCAGGTCAAATACCTCGATAGACCCAAGAGAGGACTCGACAAGGCCGCGTTCACATTCACCTTCGACGCGGGGTGTGAATATGGCAACAACAGCGGGGTGAAATGCCATGGCGGCGATGCCGCTACGCCGTCGCAATACTTCCTCGGCTTCATGGTCTACAACCGGTTCTGGTTCCATAAGGACCTGTTCGGTTTGACTCTGGGCGGCGGCGCGATCACGAACCCGGGGCGTTACCTGGTGCTGATCCCGCCGATCAATGGAGCCACGGCGTTTTCAGGAACTCCCTACTTCACCGCCAATCCCGGCGACAAGTACAGAGCCTGGGACGCCTCTCTGACCTTTGATTACATGCCGACCCAGTTCTCGACGTTCCGGTTTGAGTACAATCACAGGGCCTCGAACGTGCCTTACTTCTCAGGCCCCGGCGGTATCACTCCGGACGGCGGCAATACTGGTACGCCGGCTTCACTGGTACCGGGCTTTAACCCGGATCTCCGCAAATTCGAGAACCGGATAACCTTCGCCGTGCTGGTCAAGTTTTAACCGCGGCGATAATCGTCCGGGGTCGCGGCTTTGGCGACCCCGGACTGCCCTTACTGGAATAATGCAGTCGCGCGAAGGAGGCTGTGGTCGCAAACGATGCGGTCTAGCAGTGCTAAATTGCTGATCATGGCAGCCGGCGGCGATCCCGAGAGCCTGAGAGATCTGCAGGCGACTCTCGCTTCCAGCGGGCATGAAGTAGTGACTGCCTCGAGCAGCCACGCCGCCCTCTCAGAAATCCGGGAGGAGATGCCCGACCTGATCTTACTCGATATGGGTATGCCAGGCCTCTTGGACCCGGAGCTCTGCCAGCGAATCAGAGAGACCTCGCCCGCGGTGCCCATCATTGTTCTTTCGACGAAAGCATCTGAGAGCGACAAGGTTCTTGCGCTCGACCTGGGCGCCGACGATTACCTGACCAGGCCGTTCAGCCTGGACGAGTTGCTGGCGAGGATTCGGGCCGTGTTGAGACGGTCGGTATTTAACGGAACTCCAGCCGCAACCCAGGAAGTCGGTGACTTTTCGATAGAGCGCGACCTCAGGCGGATCACGGTGTTGGGCAAAGAGGTTGCTCTAACGCCGAAGGAATTCGATATCCTGAACCATCTCTTGAACCACCCGCGAAAAGTGGTCACGCAGCGCGAACTTCTTCTTGCCGTTTGGGGACCCGAATCGGTCGAGGAGACAGAGTATTTACGAGTCTTCATAAGCCGGCTTCGGCACAAGGTCGAGCCCGACCCCGCTCATCCCCGCTACATCCTGACCGTACCCTGGGTTGGCTACCGGATTGAACCGGCCGGCTGATCCAGCCGGCCTTTGTCAGGCACACCACGGTTCGTAACTAATTAGTCTGATCAGAATTACGGTGACGTATTCTATGGTTCGAGGTTGGGCGGGTTAAGGGTGTTTGGTGTGACGATCGCAAGGTTGGACTTGAACAATCCACCGACTGCCGTCGGTGGTATTCCCGGAGGTGGCGGGCCGTAGCGTTCGTAGCGTTCGTAGCGTTCGTAGGTTGGACTTGAACAATCCATCGACTGCCGTCGGTGGTATTCCCGGAGGTGGCGGCCGGAGCGTTCGTAGGTTGGACTTGAACAATCCACCGACTGCCCGTCGGTGGTATTTCCCGGGTAGAAACCCGGTGAGTCCGCGAGCTTTGGACCACTTGAGGCTGGCATTATCACGTCGGTTATCAGTCTGTTTTGTCTACACGCAGCAGCCCAAAGCTTCTTTGCGTGCCTTTTCAGATAAATCTTCGGCGAGGATCAGGAAGTTACCGATTCTGACCTGGTGGAGGGTATGATTGCCGTCGCCCTGCTCGCATCGTATTTCAAGGATCTCTTCATTCTCTCTAATTCCTAATTCGTCTACTGCTTCCTTTATTTGTAACCACGTCATATACGATCGACTCCTTTTTCGATCTGTCCTAACCAGACAGCTACCAGGATAGACCTCATCGCGTAAGGAAGTCCTAAGTGAGGTATCAAGATTCTCAGAGTGAAGTCATAAATTGTTCGTAAACCATGGATTGTTGGGACTGGCTCTTTTCTGCTGGCGCCATGAAACTCGATCGCCTCAGTGTGTGATGGAGGTGCTACCATTCGGACTGTTAACGAAAAATTCATGATTCAATTATGAACTCTTGACGGATAGCTTATTACTTCCTTACGAGTGCCGTTGTACAATCCGCTCGATGTTCACCGCTATAGTGAAAAACATGTACGCTTTGAGATCCCGTGCTGTCGCTAACAGGCAGCATCAGGCGCAACGTTGGAAGCGATTCAACGTACTCTTGTAATCGGATCTGCAACCCGCCGCATCCGGACAACTCCATTCTTCCGAGTAAACAGGAACCAGGGACATTGGCCTCAGGGCGCGCCACAGTTGTTCCGATAACAGGAGCAGAGTAGAGGAGCTATGAATTCGCAAGACGAAATCCGGGGTTACTTTCCAGGAGGCAACTGCTATGAAAGCCATTCGCTTTCTTGTTACATTGATGCTGCTATCATCACCACTCTTAAGGGTGAATGCGCAATCGACATTCGGCTCGATAGTGGGTGTTGCGCAGGACCCGTCGCAGGCGACGATCGCCGGCGCTACGATCAAGGTAAGGAACCTGGATGAGAATATAAGCCGCACGGCCGCATCAGATGCTGATGGCAACTTCCAGTTCCTGAATCTCAAGCCCGGCCGTTACGAGATCACGGCGAGCGTATCGGGATTCGCGGACTTCAAGATATCCGAGGTGCAGCTCGACGCGCGCCAGAGCCTGAGAATCGAAGTCAAGTTCCAGCTCGCCCAGATCGGCGAGAGCGTACAAGTATCAGGCGGTGATACCGCGATCAATACTGAGAACGCCACGATCGGGGCCTCGATCACCGGGGGTAACATTGAGCAGCTTCCGCTCAATTATCGCGGAGCGACGACCAGCCCGCTGGCGGCCATTGCCGCGATACCAAGCGTGCAGCAAGACTCGAATGGCGCTGTTTCAATCGGAGGCGCCCTGCCGTCCCAGGTCGCGTATTCCGTCGACGGTGTTTCCGCGGCCAATAACCGGCAGAACGGAGCGCTGCCCAACCTCTATCCGTCCTCCGAGATCCTGGGCGAATTTAAGGTCACTGCCTTCAACAACAACGCTGAGTTCTCTCAAGTAGGCGACGTGACCGTTACCACCAAGGGGGGCGGCAACCAGTTTCACGGCAGCCTTTTTGAATATCTGCAGAACAGCGCCCTCGACGCCAACGTTTACGGTTTCGTCACCAAGGCCCCTAAGTCGTTCAACACCTTTGGCGGCAGCTTCAGCGGGCCAATATCGATTCCGCACCTCTACGATGGCAAAGACAAGTCGTTCTTCTTCGTAGACTACGAAGGCAACAGGCGCCGCACTTCGACCCCAATCCAGCTTCTAGTCCCGACAGCGGACCAGCGCGCCGGCGACCTGTCGAGCCTGACCAGCAGTCCGATCATCGATCCTACTACCAGTAAGGCGTTCGCGGGCAACATCATCCCATCAAATCAGATTAGTCAGACGGCGCGGGCATTGCTCGCCAACTACTACCCGCTCCCAAACAGCACTGCGACCAGCAATGCTAATCTGTTTCTTCAAACGTCAATCCCCTCCAACACCGACGGCTACGACGTTCGAATCGACCAGGTGCTCAACAAGAAGCAATCCATATATGGGCGTTGGAGCTGGAAGAATATATCGTCAGCCTTACCCAACGGACTGTTGCCCAGCGACCAGATCGCCGAGCAGAATCGTAACCTTCTGATCTCGCACAACTACGCCATCTCCAGCACGGTGATCAATGAGTTCCGCTTTGGGATCAGCCGGTTTTCATCCACCGTGGCATTCCCGATCAAGGCGGCTGATGCGCTTTCTCAGCTCAATATCGTGGGCCTGAACATCGGCGATCATCCCGACAACCACGCCTTCCCTACGTTCAATTTCAGCGACAGCACGGGACTGGCCACCATCGGCCGAGACAAGACCGGTACCACGCGATCCTCGACGACTCAGTTCACTGACAATCTGACCTGGATCAAGGGTAAACATACGATGCGCTTCGGCGCTGACGTCCGGCGCCTTGGGTACGCCGATATAGAGAGCTTCGGCGGATCGGATGACTTTGGCCAGTTCGTTTTTAGTGCCGGCCAGTTCAGCGGAAACGCCTTTGGAGATTTCCTCCTTGGGCTGCCGACCTTTAATTACGTGGCGCAGTCGGGTCCGGATATCGTTGCATCCACGACTCATTACGCTATGTATGGCCAGGATGAGTGGCGCGTCAACGACAAGCTCACCTTGAGCTTTGGATTGCGCTATACCCTCATGCCGCCATTCGCGGACAATAATGGTAATCTCGGCGCGTTTAACTATGCCGACGGCGGGATGATCGTGCCCGATAAGCTTACCCCGCGCCTTACATTCCTTCAGTCAATCAATGCTTGCGGAACCGGACCTAATGGCCAGGGGCTGGACCCGAATCTCAAGTGCGTATCCATAAAGAAGGCCAGCGAAGTCGGATTGCCGCAGGGATTGCGCCAGACCTATCGTGGGAACCTCCAACCGCGCCTGAGTTTCGCCTACCGGCCATTCAAGGACAGCAGGACTGTTATTCGCGGCGGATTCGGTATCTTTACAATGACCAACCTGGGCCAGTTGTCTTTCAACATCACCGACATCGCCAGCTCAGTGGTCCGGACTTACACCAATGCCGACCCGGTAACCGGAGCGCCCCGTTTCCGGTTTCCGTCTCCTTTCTACTCGGCGACCGTCCAGCAGTTCATCGGCTCTTCGGACTTTTACCAGAACACGCCGACAAACTATCGTGACCCGCAATCAGCGCAGTGGAACCTGACTGTCGAACGCTCGTTGCCGGGAGATATGGATTTGCGGGTGAGCTACGTCGGGATGAACTCGTACCGGATGAACCTTACCATTGACCTCAACCAGGTGAAGCCCAATACGCGGGGTTACGACCCTGCTCTCAGGCCTTATCCCAATTGGAACCGCATTCTCTCTTCGGAGAACCTGGGATTTGCCAACTACCAGGCTCTGCAGACGGAACTGAATAAACGGCTGAAACGAGGTCTCTTCTTCCAGGCCAGCTATAGCTGGGCAAAGAGCCTGGCCAACTATGGCGGCGATGCTCCTCCCGGATTTGCTCCCGAGGTGATCTACGGCACCGCCGTGGCCGATGCCTTCAGCTTGAGAAACGAGCGGGGAAATGTGGCAGGCACTCGGCGCCATCGCTTCCTGTTCTCCGGCGTCTATGATTTGCCGATCGGAACCGGAAAGCCATTTCTGGCCCACATGAACCCCGTTTTGAATGGGGTCCTCGGAGGCTGGCAGTTGAGCACGGTCACTCTGATCCAGACCGGTCCGTTCCTGACACCGACATACAGCGCGGGCGTGGTGGACCCGGCTAATGTCAATATCTTCAACCGGGGCTCGCAGCTTCGGCCAGACCGCGTCGGCAGTGGCAATGTCAGCAACCCGACGCCGGACAATTTCTTTGACATAAATGCCTTCGCTGCCCCGCCGGCCAACGCAGGTCGAATCGGGAATGCAGGCGTCGGCATACTTGTAGGACCGGGGACGGTCGCGGTGTCCGGCGGGCTTGCCAAGACATTCAGCGTGTCTGAAAAGGTGAAGCTCAGGTTCGAGGCGACCTTCACGAACTTGCCGAATCACCCGAATTTCGCTCCGCCGGCAACCGACGTGACGACACCGGCAACGTTCGGCAAAACGACAACTGTTCAGACGGCTGAAAACGCCGGCAACCGGACAGGACAGCTTTCACTGCGCCTCAACTTCTAGGCGATTCCTTCATAAGCGGCGCTTAACGAGTGCAGCAGTGGCACTCAGGTCACCGATTAGAGCAGTTTTTATCATTTGATAAATGAAATTTATGGTATGATTTTTGAATCGAACGTCTCCGGCTCGTCCGAAGACCGCGAGAAACGCGGAAATTGACTTGGCGGGGACTGAAAGGAAGCGATGCTTAGTAAAACCAGAAGTTTCAATACCGCGCTCATAATGGGATTTGTATGGGTGGCGCTGGTTGGCACAGTCTCCGGTCAGAGCGGGCGAACCGCCGCTGGGAGCGGCGCAACCCGAGATTTGCAGTCCAGCGAGGATGCGTCTCGGGCTCAGGCGGAGGCGGGCGGAAAGGTAGTGATCGGCGCCAATCTGGTCAATGTTTCCGTATCAGTATCCGATTCACAGGGGCGATTTGTGCCTGGCCTCAATAAAGATGTATTCGAGGTGTTTGATAACGGAGCGAAACAACAGGTCGTACATTTCTCGGATCTAGACTCCCCTCTTTCGATCGGAATAGTCTACGACGTATCGGGCTCCATGGGCGGCAATATCGAGAGGTCTGCCCAGGCGCTCAAGCGTTTCCTGGAGACATCTCATGATCAAGATGCCTTCTTTCTACTCACCTTCAACGGTCGTGCGGCTCTCACTCAGGATTTCATGCAGGGCGATCCAGCCTCGATCGTCAACGGCCTTGCATCGGTCAAGCCAAATGGCCAGACCGCGCTCTATGATGCCATATATATGGCACTGGAAAAGATCAAGGAGGGGCCTTACGCGAGGCAAGCGCTACTCGTCATTTCCGACGGGCAAGACAACCACAGCAGCCGCACTTTCGGCGAACTCAACTCCGCGGTCAAGGAATCTGGCGTCATCATCTATACGATCGGCATCACTGGCCGCAGTGCTGATAGGCGTCCTGACGTGGGTCGCCTCGTGCTGGACCAAATTGCTGAGACGAGTGGTGGCCGTTCGTTCTTCCCGAGCCCTTATGACGAATCGGGTCTTATGGACGACTGCTCCCGCATAGCCCTGGAACTGCGCCGGCAGTATTCAATCGGGTTCTATCCTGATGGTTTGACCGGTGAGACACCAAAGCTGCACAAGATTAAGGTAAGAATCGACGCGCCCAGGGAGCTTGGCAGGCTGTCGCTCTCTTACAGGGCCAGCTATCAATCATTTGGGTTGCCGCACAGGATGGCCCGCCACTAAGGGTCAGCCAACATCTTGGCTCAACCAGATCCAAGACCCTGGCCTGCATTATCGCCGGCCCGGTATTTGCTGAAAATCTGGGCGCTGAAGAGAGGTCGGGTTCTTTCTCTCGAACGGGAACTGATTATTGTCCAACTTAGTTTAACGGCGAATAACCTGGGCGCTTATGAATCGATAATAGGAATTGATTGGCGAGTCCCTCGAAGGCCAGGGATCTTTATGGATTCGCCATGGATCATTCATGAATTCTTTACAGAATAGTTGCCAGGCGGTGCATGTCCGACATAAATGTATCTCGGATTTCGACATGAATGTGTCTCAGAATGACTATCTAACGGGGCCTGGTCAGTCGCTGTCGTTCGAGGTATGACTTCTGGAGAGGGAGGAATGCGCCTTCACTATCACACGGGAGTCCCAGGCCATTGGGTTGGGGCTTTTTGGGCGGCGCCGCTCGGTCGGGCTGTGATCCGGCTTTCTAAGTCATAGCGAGGCTTGCTCCTCGTGACTTTTTTCACCATCGGCATTACTGCAACGACCAACGATGCTGTAACGTAATTGTAACCGAACATCTTTCTGGCTACAGAATTGTCGGATGTCTTTTTCGGTGCCTCCGGCCTGCTGCTGGCGTCCAAGTGCCGGAACTCCTACTCAACACGGCGGATAAAGCTCCTCGAACGTGTGCGTCCGCAATGGTCGCCTCCCCTGGTACGTGCCTTGCCTTGGGTAGCTTCGTTCAGCGGGTCCTTGGGAATCTCAATCTCGATCTCAGAATCTAGAATTACGGCAAGCACGTAAGCCGCAGCATTTTGTTCGAGCATTCAAGTGAGGGGAAACCCGAACCGGTTAGCACTGCTCTTCCGGATCTCGCGGGACCTATAGGAGTGCCCGTTCGCAGCGTGTAACGCGACCGGTCCGCGCTGGAAAACGAGATCTCTGACTTAGCGGATCATACCCGCGCTAATACCGTTCTCCGTGGTCGATGCGCAATTGGCGGTTTTTGATTTCTCGCCTCCGCAGACCGAGGCCATGGAGCATTTGATTTTATTGTGGGGAGAGCAAAGAACTCAGGTCAGCGTTATCGATCGCACAATCGGAAGACTCAACCAGGAGGAACTATGAAAAAGATCGAATGCATTATCAGGCCGCACTTGCTCGAGGCGGTCAAGAATGCGCTACAGGAAGCCGGCATTATCGGGATGACCATCTCTGAAGTGAAGGGTTACGGGCGGCAAAAGGGACACACCGAGACCTATCGAGGGAGCGAATACAATGTCGACTTTCTGCCAAAGGTCAAAGTCGAGGTGGTTGTGCCCGGTGACCTGGTTGACAGCGCGATCGAGGCCGTGACCAGGTCGGCCAGGACCGGGAAGTTCGGCGACGGTAAGATCTTCGTGATCCCGGTCGAGGATACAGTTCGGATAAGAACCGGTGAGCGAGACGAGCACGCCCTCTGATGACGACGCTCGACCGAAACTGCGGTCATGAAAGACAGGCAGAGACAGAGACAGATCAAGAGATTAAACAGATAGACAGGAGGATCACTTAGACATGAAAACGAGAAGACTTCTCGCCGGCTTCCTGATAGGGGCGTGGCTTCTAGTAGGGGTCGCGATACTGACGCAGAATGTTTCGGCGCAGGACCAGGCGTCTGATTCGGCTCCGGCGCCCCTCACCAACGATCCGGTCGGGGACAAGACGGGAACTGCCGCTGACGTTCCGGCCAAAGAGCCCGGGAAACCGGCGCTGATCGAAGCCGTCGAGACGGTTGGGCATAACAAGATCGCGATTAACATTGTCTGGACGCTGATCACCGGATTCCTGGTCATGTTCATGCAGACCGGTTTCGCCTTGCTCGAGACCGGGTTCTGCCGCGCAAAGAACGCTTCCCACACGATGGCTATGAATATCGGCGTTTATGCCCTCGGGCTCATGGGCTATTGGGCTTGTGGTTATGCGCTCCAGATGGGCGGCGTGGGAGCCGTGGCATCATTAGGGGGGACACCGGCGCTGAATCATGAGGTCACGGTGCAGATCCTGGGCCATCCATTCGGGCTATTCGGCGCCAAGGGGTTTTTCCTGAGCTGGGATGCTTACGACGTCGGTATCTTCACACTTTTCTTGTTCCAAATGGTTTTTATGGACACTGGAGCGACGATACCAACCGGAGCTATGGCTGAGCGTTGGAAGTTCTCGTCGTTCTGTGTCTACGCGTTCTTCATGTCAATGCTGATATATCCCCTTTTCGCCAATTGGGTGTGGGGCGGAGGCTGGCTTTCGGCGCTGGGCTCAAACTTTGGTCTCGGGCACGGTCACGTGGACTTTGCGGGATCGTCGGTGGTGCACATGACAGGAGGTATGGCCGCGCTGGCCGGTGCGATTGTTCTGGGTCCACGAATCGGGAAATATACAAAGGACGGCAAGCCGGTGGCGATACCGGGCCATCATATTCCGATGGCGATAACCGGCACCCTGATACTGGCTTTTGGCTGGTTCGGGTTCAATCCCGGTTCTACGCTCTCAGGGACGGATCTGCGCATAGGGATCATAGCAACAAACACAATGATGGCTTCAGGAGCCGGCGCAACGGCGGCGATGCTCTGGGTCTGGAAACGCACCGGCAAGCCCGATCCGGCGATGATCGCCAACGGCCTGCTGGCAGGCCTGGTGGCGATTACCGCGCCTTGCGCTTTTGTAAACAGCCCCTGCGCAGTGTTGATCGGTCTGATTGCCGGAGTATTGGTGGTCGAAGCGGTCTTCTTCATAGAACGCAAACTAAAGGTCGACGACCCGGTCGGTGCGGTCGCGGTTCACGGCGTTAATGGCGCCTGGGGGGTGCTCTCGATAGGCCTATTTGCGGACGGAAAGTACGGCGATGGCCTTAACGGGGTGACCGGGCCTGTCAAGGGGCTATTCTTCGGCGGTGGGCCTAGTCAGTTGTTCGCCGAGTGCATTGGAGTGGCTGTCAATGCCATCTTTGTCTTCGGATCGTTCTACGTGTTCTTCAAGGTAATGGATAAGATCACGGGCATTCGGGTCTCGGCCGAGACTGAGATCGCCGGTCTGGATGGGCCCGAGATGGGTTCGCTCGCTTATCCGGATTTCGTTCTCTCGCCGGGCTTGCTCGAGGGCGTGACGGCATCCATGTCCGAACCGGCCGGCCGGCCGGCGCCCCAGCCGGCGGCGGGTGACTAGAAGGAGACGTGTTCGCGGACCATATGCACGAGTGGGGAGCCGTTGATCGAATGATTTAGGGACCATCCATCAGTAGGCTCCCCCTACCGTGCTCAATTCGCCTGACGGCTGATTGTGCAGCGGCACCAAGAAGTTAAGCCGATCGACTCCGCGTTTGCAAGTTCTCGGGGCCGGTTGATCCTGGTGCCAGATGATAACCCTGTCTGCCGCGATTGCTTGGAATCGCGGCGGCGCTTTATGCGGCGGGTGTGGCGCCGGAACGTCACCGGCAGTTGAGACCGCAAGTACGGAGGAAATAATATGTTTTTCGGAGGCACTCAAAATTTACGCGGCCTCTTGAGCGCCGCGACATGCTTCTGCTGTTTGTTCTCGCTCGCAGCGGGGCCGGCATTAGCCCAACAATTGGGAGTCGCGGTCATGGCGGGTGACAATGCCAGCAAGACTCCGGCTGTCTCAAAACCCGCGGCTGAAAACCCAAAACCGGCGGCCGAGAGTCCAAAGCCCGCATCTGGAAAATCGGAACTGGAGGAGATGTCGGCTACGGTCAAGCAGCTCGAGGATCGGATCAAAGAGCTCGAGTCTAAGCTCGCTAGACTGGAATCCATCTCCGCACGCCAGGGCAAAATCGAGGGCGGAGAACCTGCCGGGCTGACCACCGCCGCCGCCGCTGCTACTGGACCGGAAATCGCTAAGGCCGCCGATGACCCCAAGAAAGATGACCCCAAGAAAGACGAAAGGAAGCAGGAGGAAGAGAAACAGAAGGAGAACGAGGGCATACTCTCCTTCTTCAGGGGCACTGAGATCTCGGGCCTTGTGGACGGCTATTATGGCTACAACTTCAATCACCCGAGCGGCGATGCCCAGCTCAGGAATTTCGACACAAAGCATCATCAGTTTGCTCTCAACCTGCTGAAGCTAACCCTCGAGAAAAAGCCCGATCCTGACAGCAGGTTGGGTTACCGGATGGACCTCGCCTACGGGCCGGCCATGGAGATAGTCCACTCGACTGAGCCTGGCGGAACCGGTATCTTCAGGAACATAGAACAAGCCTACGTCAGTTATCTGGCTCCAGTAGGAAAAGGGTTGCAATTCGATTTCGGAAAATTCGTGACACCGATGGGAGCCGAAGTCATCGAGTCCAAGGATAACTGGAATTATTCTCGGTCTCTACTGTTCGCGCTGGCGATTCCCTATTATCACGCCGGCCTGAGAGCGACGTACAATTTCAACAGCAAGTTCGCAGCTTCCGCCTTTTTGGTCAACGGATGGAATAACGTCGTAGACAACAATCACGGCAAGACTATCGGTCTTCAGGCCGTCATCAAGCCGAACGCCAAATGGACCATAACGCAGAACTACATGGCCGGCCCCGAGCAACTAAATAACGATCACGACTGGCGCCATCTGTGGGATACCACCGTAGCCTATACGATTTCGCCGGCGGTAAGCGTCATGGCCAATTACGATTACGGGATGGATCGCGTTGCCGGCGCTCGAGTCCATTGGACCGGAATCGCCGGATATCTCCATTATCAGGCGAATAAGTGGCTCGCCTTAACGCCGCGCTTCGAGTGGTACAACGACGCCGACGGGTTCACCACCGGCACTCGCCAGACTGTCGATGAATTCACAATGACCAGCGAACAGAAGATAGCGGGTGGTTTGTTAACGCGTTTTGAATACCGCCACGACTTCTCGGATCGGCCGTTTTTCATAAGGCAGCCGTTTGATCCGCTGGTCAAGGCCCAGAGTACATTTACGCTAGGTATCATGTACGCTTTCAGCTCGAAGGGGGAGCATTGATAGGAATCGTCGCCCAAGCCGAGAGCGGCTTCGGGTTGTAGGAATTCCGCGATTGTTTGGCTATTAATGTTTTGCCGTGGCCCGGTAAGTCTTGCGATGATTTCTTATTGTCGCAACCTCTCCGGGCCTCGGTCTGTTTCCGCGAAGCGACCGCGACCGTCTGTGCTGCCCAGAGATAGGTAACGCTTATCTCAGCCCTGTCTGTAGTTATCACTCCCAGCCGAGTTTCCCAGCTTCTTACGAACTCTTTATACCCTCTTTATTACTTCCTTATACCCTTACTGATACATTTGAGTTGTGGGGTCACGTTGCGAGCGAAAGGTGTGTTGCCTGCTTAACGCGATGACTCTAGCACGGAGGGTGTATGAGCGAGAATGCGTTCCCGATTGCGATAATTATACTGGTCACTTGTCTGTTGTGCCAGTTGCGGACGCTTATCCTTCGGATAGGGAGGCGGCGTTATTCAAAAGCTACGACAGAGGCGGCCCGGCAGATAAAGCCGGACGCCCCACCGGCGCACAGTTGGGCCAGCAGACCGTGGACTCTTGCTGTTCAGGCCACGCGTGCGAGCCGTTTGCGGGTGATCTCTGGGCAATCCCGGGAGAAAAGTGCGAATTCTTGAGTCTTGCCGAGGTTGTACGGGTCGACGTGAATAGGGCAAAAGTTGCCGAGAGGAGAGGACCCATTATTACTTCCTTATGAGCCTGTTGATACAGTATGTGTGAGGACAGAATTGCCTGGCTCAGCAACCAGGGGGATTTAATCAGCCGGAGGTTCTAACGAATGCTGGACGTAGTTTTTATTGGAGTGATCTTGATTTTCTTCGCAGCGGCATTTTGGTACATCCGCTTTTGCGAGAAGGTGTAGCGATGCTGCCGCACGGAACGAAGCCCAGGTCCCGGGAATACCGCCCGTGGAGACCGGGCGGATGGTTCAGTCCAACCGGGGAGCAAAAAGTATGACCGTAGAGTATGTGGTTAGCGGACTGGTGGCTGTGGGGTTGCTCGTGTATTTGCTTTATGCGCTGCTCAAGCCGGAGAGGTTTTGAGCCCGAGAGGTTTGAGAAGGATGGGCTATGCCGGTTCTTCAAGGTGAAAACCAATGACATTAAATGGACTCCTACAACTTGCCTTATACCTGCTGATTCTGATCGCAATAACCAAACCGCTGGGCGTTTACATGACAAGGGTCTTCTCAGGTGAGCGGACCTTCATGGACAGGGTACTCGGACCTTTGGAGCGCTTGATCTACAAAATATGCCGCGTGGATCCGAAACAGGAACAGCACTGGACATCGTACACGGCGGCAATGTTGATGTTCAGCGTCGTGAGCCTGGTGGTTCTGTACGCGTTCCAGCGGCTGCAATACTACCTGCCATTCAATCCGCAAAAGTTCCCGGGAGTTCCCGAGGCTCTCTCGTTCAACACGGCTTCAAGCTTTACGACCAATACCAACTGGCAGAATTACTCGGGCGAGTCGACGATGAGCTACTGGGTTCAGATGGCAGGGCTTGCCTTGCATAACTTCACCTCGGCGGCCGTCGGCATCGTGCTTGCCATAGCATTTATCCGCGGAATCGCCAGGCGAGAGGCCAAGACCATCGGGAACTTTTGGGTAGATTTGACTCGGGCGTGCCTTTACTTGTTGTTGCCGCTTAGCATCGTCGGGGCGCTGTTTCTCGTGTCGCAGGGCATACCGCAGAACCTGAACCCGTATACCCAGGCCTCGGTCGTCGAGCCTCAGACTGTGGACCAGACTGACGCACAAGGCAACACGACGAAACAAACCGTGACGGATCAGACCATTGCCCAGGGCCCCGTGGCATCCCAGGAAATCATCAAGGAACTTGGAACCAATGGCGGTGGATTCTTTGGCGCTAACTCGGCTCACCCTTTCGAGAATCCAACTCCGCTGACCAACTTCTTCGAGATCCTCGCGATTTTCTCCATTGGTTCCGGGCTGACCTACACTCTCGGGAGAATGACCGGCAATCAAAAGCACGGCTGGGCTGTGTTTGGTGCGATGACGATTCTGTTTCTAGTGGGATTTTTCACGGTCTATTACTTTGAAGCCAGGGGAAACCCCGTGTTCGACCGCTACGGAGTGACACAGGCAGTCGGAGAGCAGCAGGGCACGGAGCAGGCTGGCGGTAACATGGAGGGCAAGGAGGTCAGGTTCGGAATGACGGGCTCGGCATTATTCACCACGATCACGACCGATGCCTCCTGCGGCGCGATCAATTCCCAGCACGATTCGCTAACGCCGCTCGGCGGGATGATACCGCTGCTCAACATCATGCTCGGCGAGATTATCTTTGGGGGAGTCGGCTCCGGGATGTACGGTATGCTCGTGATGGTCGTGCTCACGGTATTCATCGCGGGACTGATGGTCGGACGGACCCCGGAATACCTCGGCAAGAAGATAGAATCCAGGGACGTCAAGCTTGCGATGCTTTACGTGCTGATCTTCGCTGTTTCAATCCTGGTTCTGTCCGCATGGGGCAGCATTGCTTCCTATGGAACAGCAAGGCTGGGCAATAGCGGTCCGCATGGCCTTTCCGAAATTGTTTACGCGTTCGTTTCGACGACCGGCAACAACGGCTCGGCTTTCGGGGGGCTGTCCGGCAATACGAACTGGTACAACACAGTTTTGGGAATCAATATGCTGGTGGGTCGGTTCCTGATGATCATCCCGATGATGGCGATAGCGGGAAATCTGGCTACCAAGAAAAGTGCTCCGGCGTCGGCAGGTACATTCCCGGTCCATACCCCATTGTTCGTCGGGTTGCTGATAGGAGTGATTCTGATCGTCGGAGCATTGACCTTCTTCCCCGTTCTGTCGCTCGGACCGATCGTTGAGCACTTTTTGATGAAGGCGGGAACGTTATTTTGAGATTGCGGCACAGGTTCGGAGTAGCCGGTTCGGAGTACCGGCTTTAGCCGGATAGTTGGTCCCGGAAGGGAACCGCCTAAAGGCGGGACTACGAACGGTACTAAGAGCGGGCAAATTGGAGCAAAGCATATGGCAGAGAGAGCTCAAAAGAGACCATTATTCGATCCCCCGATCGTAAAGCGAGCGGTCAAAGACGCGTTCCTCAAACTTGACCCGCGCTGGGTCGCCCGGAACCCCGTGATGTTCGTGGTGGAGGTCGGCAGCGCCCTTACGTCGCTGTTGATCGTCCGCGACCTGGTTCAAGGGAGCACCTCTCATTTATTGTTCACAGTCCAGGTGACGCTGTGGTTGTGGTTCACTGTCCTGTTTGCGAATTTCGCCGAGGCGATGGCTGAGGGCAGGGGCAAGGCCCAGGCAGACACGCTGCGCAAAGCCAAGACCGAAACTACCGCCAATCTGATTGTTGGAGAACCATGCGACGGGATTGAAAAGGTCAAAACCGAAGTAGTTCCGGCGCCCAGGCTTCGCAAGGGCGACGTGGTAGTCATTTTTGCCGGCGAGTTTGTGCCGGGTGATGGCGAGGTCATTGAAGGGGTAGCTTCAGTCGACGAGTCGGCGATCACCGGCGAAAGCGCCCCGGTCATTCGCGAGTCCGGCGGGGACCGCTCGGCGGTAACGGGAGGGACCCGTGTGATCTCTGACTGGCTCAAGGTCAGCATCACGTCGAACCCGGGCGAGACTTTCCTGGACCGAATGATCGCATTGGTCGAGGGCGCCGAGCGCCAAAAGACTCCCAACGAGATTGCGCTGAACATATTGCTGGCGGGTCTGACTATTATTTTCCTCCTGGCGGTGGTGACCTTGTTGCCGTATGCGATTTACAGCGTCCGGGCCGCTGATGCCGCCGGGGGCTTCATTGCATCCGCTCCGCCGACAGTTACGGTGCTGGTGGCTCTGTTGGTTTGCCTGATTCCGACGACGATCGGCGGACTCTTATCAGCAATCGGAATCGCCGGTATGGACCGCGTCATACAGCATAATGTCCTGGCAATGTCGGGCCGCGCGGTTGAAGCGGCGGGCGATGTCAATACGCTATTGCTGGACAAGACCGGCACGATCACGCTCGGGAACCGGCAGGCCGTTGAATTTATCCCGCTGCCTGGCGTGCCTGAGGGCGAGCTTGCGGATGCGGCTCAACTGTCCAGCCTTTCAGATGAGACACCCGAGGGGCGATCGATAGTCGTGCTGGCCAAGACCAAGTATGGCCTGCGAGGCCGAGACCTTACATCCAAACACGCGCACTTCATCCCGTTCTCGGCTCACACCAGGATGTCGGGTGTAGACCTGAATGGCCGGTCGATCCGTAAAGGAGCGGCCGAGGCCATATCGACATACATCACGGGCCAGGGCGGCTCGATACCTCCTGATCTCAAGGTAGCGGTCGAGAGAATCGCCGGCAATGGCGGCACGCCTCTGGTTGTCTCAGACCGCAATCGCGCGCTGGGAGTGATCCACTTGAAAGACATCGTCAAGGGCGGAATGCGAGAGCGGTTCGATCACTTGAGGAAGATGGGAATCAAAACGGTCATGATCACCGGTGACAACCCGTTGACTGCGGCGGCAATCGCTCGCGAGGCAGGGGTTGACGACTTTCTCGCCGAGGCCAAGCCTCAGGACAAGATGGACTTGATCAAGCGCGAGCAGGCGGCAGGTAAGCTGGTTGCAATGACCGGCGACGGTACCAATGATGCCCCGGCTCTGGCCCAGGCCGACGTCGGAGTTGCTATGAACAGCGGGACAATGGCCGCCAAGGAAGCCGGCAATATGGTTGATCTCGACTCCAATCCGACCAAGCTGATAGAAATCGTCGAGATCGGCAAGCAACTTCTGATGACCCGCGGCGCGCTTACGACATTCTCGATCGCAAACGATGTGGCCAAATACTTCGCGATCATACCTGCCATGTTCTCTACTCTGTACGCCGTGGTGGGGGCACAGGCTGGCCCGCTCGGCGCGCTGAATGTGATGAGGCTGGCGACACCCGAGTCGGCGATTCTCTCCGCCGTCATATTCAACGCGCTGATAATCGTTGCGCTGATTCCGCTGGCGCTGCGCGGTGTCAAGTATAGGCCGTTGGGCGCCGCGGCTGTGCTGAGGCGCAACATCCTGATCTATGGTGTCGGTGGCATTATCATTCCTTTCATAGGAATCAAGCTCATCGATGTAATTATTACGGCTGTGCACCTTGCATAGAGGGTTAATCCAATGGAGCTTCGCAAACATCTTTATCCGGCAATTCTTATAACCGTCGTGCTTACGATCTTGCTGGGGGTAGTTTACCCGCTGGTTCTCACCGGGCTGTCTCAGGTTCTATTCAAGGACAAGGCCGAGGGCAGCTTGATCAGCCGTGACGGCAAGGTAGTAGGTTCCCGTCTGATCGGCCAGTCCTTCACCGGCGCGGGCTATTTCCATTCGCGGCCTTCGGCGGCAGGCACGGGATACGACGCGACGGCTTCCAATGGGACGAATCTTGGACCGACGAGCAGCCAGTTGTTCGAGACCAACGTCAAGGCTGCCGCAGCGGCTGCTCGGCCGGATAACCCCGATTCGCCGATTCCGGTCGATCTGGTGACCTCATCGGCGTCGGGCCTCGATCCGCATATCTCGCCGGCCGCCGCTGAGTTTCAGATTGGTCGAGTCGCCAAAGCCCGCGGCCTGAGCGAGGATGAAGTCAGGCTGCTGGTCCGCGAACACACCGAGGGGCGGGACCTGGGAATTCTGGGAGAGCCCCGCGTCAACGTATTGGAATTGAACCTGGCCCTGGACGACCGGCAGCCATTGCATAAACCGGGCGAATAGCGTGTAGACGACCGAAAGTCGGCGACTCCATATCAGATTTCCCCTGCCTTGTGCTGGGTACCAGCGATCCGCTCGAGACAGCTAAACTTACTAGGAACGCCAGTTGCGCTCTATATTTGGGCGTCATCTGTACGATTCCGAGCGGGTGGCGGCGCCAAACCGCCGCAGGCGGTTTGACATGCCGACTTCCTGGCGTATGCTAATGTACATCCGGGAATTGCTAGAAAGGCCTTCCGCCAATCGTCGCGATGAGTAAGTCAGAACCGAGCAACCGCATCAGGGTGGTTGTGGCGACCACAGTGATGCTCTCCTTCATTTCATTCTGGCGAGCTGCTGCCATAGTCCTCAACGACCTCGCTTCTTCCGCGTACTATGCCGGAGGCATAGCTGAGCGCGCGGCTGGCCGAGCCGCGCCCTGGTTCATATTTGCAGTGATGCTGTTCAGCTATGCGGTTCGCTCGGTATATGTGGAAAGCAGCGCTATGTTCACTCGGGGGGGCGTATACCGAGTGGTCAAAGAGGCTCTCGGCGGCACCCTGGCCAAGATAAGTGTTTCCGCCCTCATGTTTGACTATATTCTGACTGGCCCAGTATCCGGCGTGTCCGCGGGCCAGTACATAGTCGGACTAACGGCCCAGACACTGACTTACGCGGGCTACGCCTGGCAGCCTT
>Ga0207155_1081_pt2 | contig 23906 bp, 18 predicted proteins | sample Alteio_BWMinHeat_26_FD_153515 | JGI IMG/M metagenome (GOLD analysis project Ga0207155, IMG submission 153515) | Enriched cells from forest soil in Barre Woods Harvard Forest LTER site, Petersham, Massachusetts, United States -... | ecosystem: Environmental > Terrestrial > Soil > Temperate forest >... | reverse complement strand
GCATGAGGTGTCCATTGGTCACGCATTAATTTGCGACGCGCTTTATTTTGGATTGGAAAATACAATCCAACTTTATTTGCGCGAATTGAAATAAGAGATTGATTATTGATGTCCGGGTAGCAAGTGTTGAATTCGCCCGAAAGTCCACGTTCCTAAGAGCGCTGAAAGTAGTGTAACAATTGTAACAATTGACCCGGAACCGATCTGAGCATACAGAGGACCGGGGCAAGCACCTGTTAACGCCCAACCGAATCCAAAAATCAAACTTCCAATGATAATTCCCCGATGAAAATCTTTTTTTGGTTTTTCAATGGCTTCACCTTCCAAAGTTTTTACACCAAATTTCTCTAGTAAGAAAATTGAGATTGCTCCAACCAGAACGGCTGTCATGAAAATTCCAAACATATGAAAGCTTTCAAAACGAAACATTTCTTGAATGCGATACCAGGAGATTGCCTCGCCTTTGGTGAGAGCTAATCCAAAAACAATTCCAACTAACAAATAGCCAAAATTTTTCATAAAGAGAGAATGTATGGGAGCACAAAATGAGAAAAAAAGATGCCGCCGATAAAAAAAGAAGCCGTTGCAACCAGCGATGGCCATTGCAAGGCAGATAATCCTAAGATGCCGTGACCAGAGGTGCATCCTTGTGCATAGCGAGTACCAAACCCAACAAAAAATCCACCTACGATCATGAGAAAAAATCCTTTTAATGAAAACAGGGTTTGCCAATTGTAAAGTCCTTCAGGCATTAATCCATTTTGTTGTGTGATTCCGAACGAAGAAAGGTATTCAACTGTATTGGATGAGATTGCAACAGGACTAGGGTTGGCAAAAATCCATCCACCGATTATTCCGCCTAGTAACAAACCGCCGGCAAAGAAAAAACTCCATATTTCTTTTTTCCAATTGTAGTTGAAAAGAGGAACATTTGCAGGAATGCACGCAGCACAGAAATGTCGCAAAGTGGATGAAATCCCCAAACGTTTATTGCCCATCCATAATAATAGCGGCACGGTTAGACCAATAACCGGACCTGCAACATACCAAGGCCAGGGTTTGTATAGTAAGTCCATAGACAAAAGTAGAATATAAATAGAGAACAAAATCAAACTAAAATAATTCACAGGCTCCTTGTTAAAATTTGTTAACGAAACAATCGCACTACGGAAAAACCACATATTTTGTCGCGAACCAGACGTGTGCAATCCTTTTCTTCAACTTATTTCCACTTTGCTTCGTTATTTTTGCAACTCAACGATCAACTATGCCAGTAAAACATTTTCTCAGCGCTTTATTCGTTTTCATTCTTGGATTTTCATCGGTTCATGCTCAAGTGCTGAACCCTGCTAAATGGACAATCGAATCTTCCGTAAGTGAAGCTAAAACGGGTGATGAACTCACGTTGATTTTTCGCACTACAATAGATAATAATTGGTATTTATACTCTTCGGAATTTTCTTGCGAAGATGGACCTATCAAAACAAGTTTCACTTTTCAAGCCGATAAGAGTTATCAATTGGTTGGTGGAATAGTAGCAATCAATCCAATCGATAAACATGATAAAATTTTTGAATGCGATGTAAAGATTTTTAAAGGCAAAGGAGAGTTTCGTCAAAAAATAAAAGTTCTCTCGTCTCCATTAAAAATTTCAGGAAGTTATGAATACCAGGTTTGTACTGAGCTCACCGGTCAATGTGTGCCAGGCGAAGGAGAATTTTTATTTGATAAAATAAAAGTTTCAGGCTCAAAGTCGCAAAGCTCCAAGTCCCAAGTTCCAAATCCTAAGTCGTCTTCGATAGAAGCAACGAAAGATTCGAGCAGCATAGAACCAGAAGCTAACAACTCGCAATCAGTAACCAGCAACCAGCAACCAATTCATGGTCCGCAACTTGATCCAGCCTTAGTTCAGCAGGATGTAAAGGGCAAATCACTTTGGGGATTTTTTCTTTTAGCTTTTTTTGCAGGGCTTGCAGCTTTGCTAACTCCTTGTGTGTTCCCGATGATTCCAATGACAGTAAGTTTTTTTACAGGCCGAGGAAATAAATTTCAAGCATTGATGTATGGACTTTCCATTGTGGTGATCTACACGGTGATCGGTACCGCGCTTGCACCATTAATGGGGCCAGAGACAGCAAATCATCTTTCGACAGAATGGATTCCGAACCTGATTTTCTTTTTAGTATTCGTTGTCTTTGGCCTTTCCTTTTTGGGCTTGTTTGAAATCACTTTGCCTGGAACATTCATTAACAAAGTAGATCAGCAAGCTGAGAAGGGTGGATTATTAGGAGTTTTCTTTATGGCTTTCACATTGGTATTGGTTTCTTTTTCATGCACCGGTCCTTTAGTGGGAAGCATTTTGGTTTCATCTGCAGGCGGTGAATTTTTGAAACCGATCATCGGAATGTTCGCCTTTTCTATGGCATTTGCGATTCCGTTCACACTCTTTGCTTTTTTTCCAAACTGGTTGAAATCCTTGCCAAAGTCTGGTGGATGGCTAAATACGGTTAAAGTTGTATTAGGCTTTATTGAAATTGCCCTTGCTTTTAAATTTCTAAGTATTGCCGATCAGGCTTTTCATTGGCACATCCTTGATCGCGAAATCAATCTTGCGATTTGGATTGTGATTGCAATTTTAATAGGAGTGTATTTGATGAAGGGATTTCGCTTACCTGGCGACACGGGTAAAGATGCGGAAGATAAAACTGTAAGTGTTCTTCGGATTTCGTTGGCCATCATTACATTCACATTTGTCATTTATTTAATTCCTGGAATGTGGGGAGCTCCACTTAAAGCATTGGCAGGATATCTTCCTCCGATGTCAACACATGACTTTGATTTGCTCGGTGCGAACCGCAAAGACAAACCCAATGAAATTTGTGACGTTCCTAAGTACGCAGACTTTTTACACTTACCACATGGACTTAACGGCTACTTTGATTACAAGCAAGCCCTAGCTTGTGCAAGGCAACAACACAAGCCATTGTTTATTGATTTTACAGGACACGGATGTACAAATTGCCGCGAGATGGAAGCTCGCGTATGGAGTGACCCGCAAGTGTTGAAAAGATTGAAAGAGGATTTTATTGTGGTGGCTCTTTATGTGGATGATAAAACAGAATTACCCGAAACAGAATGGTACGAATCAGAGTATGATAAGAAGATCAAGAAAACTATTGGCAAGCAAAATGCCGATTTGCAAATCACGAATTTGAATAATAATGCTCAGCCATTTTATGTATTAGTTGGCAATGATGAAAGTGTGCTTGTTTCACCCAAACCTTATGACTTAAGCGTGGAAAATTTTGTAAAATTTTTAGATGAAGGTAAGGCAAAATTCAAATCACTGAACTAGGATTCCTCACACACTGGCGCAATTATGTAATTTTCACTAAACTTGCATTGAATTTCATTACATAAAGTTGGCGTCGCAAAAGAAAACTTACATCTTGATTGGCGCGCTGTTGCTACTCAGCGTTTCTTTTTTTGTCCTCAACACTTTCACTTCAGCTTTCACATTTCCTATAGACTACGAAGCTCCTGTTGATTCATCGAGGGTTGCAACTGTTGTCAATATTGAAAAACCAATCATCAAATTTGGAATTGTAGTGAACGGCTTGGAACTAAAAGAAGGTTATGTGAAGCGAGACCAACTTTTTGCGGATATCCTTGAAGAAAATTTTGTTTCCCCATCTGTTTTGCAACAACTCCATTTGCTTCCTAAAAAAATATTTGATTTTCGGAAAATAGCAACCTCCAAAAAATACACTCTCATCTCTCAGCTTGATTCTCTCAAAACAGCAGTTGCCTTCGTTTATGAACCAAGCCCAGTAGAGTATGTAGTTCTTCATTTAAAAGATTCTTTATCAGTTGAAACTCACCAACGCGAAATAATTACTGTTGAGAAAACGGTGACGGGCACAATCGCTTCATCTTTGTATGAAACTATTGATGCAATGAATATCTCAAATGAGTTGACTAACAAATTTGTGGATGTATTTGGCTGGCAAGTTGATTTTCAGCATTTACAAAAAGGAGATAGATTCAAATTGATTTATGAAGAAAATTTGGTTGAAGACCAGCCGATTGGAATTGGAAAAATTCTTGGAATTTATTTTGAGCATTTTAACAATGGCTACTATGCCTTTCCTTTCGATCAAGGCGAGGGCACTGATTATTTTGATGAGGAGGGAAATAGTTTGCGCAAAGCATTGTTGAGATATCCGATCGAGTTTACAAGGATTAGTTCACGTTATTCGCTCAGTCGTTTTCATCCTGTAGTAAAAGTTTTTCGCGCTCACTTGGGTACGGATTTTGCCGCATCAATAGGTACTCCCATTCGAACAGTGGGAGATGGAATTGTCTTAGAGGCGCGCTACTCAGGGAACAATGGCAACTATGTAAAAATCCGCCACAACGCTACCTACACTACAGGATATCTGCATATGTCAAAAATTGCGTCTGGTATGGTGCCAGGAGCTCGTGTGAAACAAGGGCAAACAATTGGATACGTTGGAAGCACGGGTCTTGCCACTGGTCCGCACTTGTGCTATCGGTTTTGGCGAAATGGAACTCAGGTTGATGCATTGCGAGTGCAATTGCCGCCTTCCAAACCTGTTGATAAAAAATATTGGACAGAATTTGAAGCCGTAAAAAAGGAATTAACACTCAGGCTTCAACTTATCCCATTCAATGAAACATCAAGTCCTGTTATTGCGGGTCTTCAGTAAAATCAGGCCTTTTATTTTCTGCCGAAGAAAACCGTTATTTACAATTACCTTTTCGTGGCGAGATTAAATAAATAAGGCCATTGAACGTCTATTCAGGAGCGTGAGGACTGGAGCATTCATATTTTTTGTTTTCATTTCAACCATTAGCTATTCCCAAAAAGTGGGCCTGGTGTTTAGTGGAGGTGCGGCTAAAGGTCTTGCCCACGTTGGCGTACTTAAAGCACTAGAAGAAAATGAAATACCGATTGATTATGTGACAGGTACATCAATGGGCGGCATTGTTGCCGGATGTTATGCTGCAGGTATAAGCCCAGCACAGATCGAAGAGATCATGACTTCCAAGGCATTTTTAGATTGGGTCAACGGCAGATTGGAGGACGGGAATCGTTATTATTATTATAAAAAAGATGATGAACCTTCTTTTTTGAAACTCAATCTTTCCCTTGACTCTACTTTCAACGTATTTCTGAACACGAGTATTGCTAATGACTTATCTCTCAATTTTGCCTTAGCTGAAAAGCTTGCGCAACCTGCGGCAATCGCAAAAAATAATTTTGACAGCTTGTTTATACCACTGCGAGTTGTAGCTGCTGATATTTTTACACAGACACAGATTGTGCTGGATAGTGGTGTTCTCAGCGATGCATTGCGCGCCACGCAAACAGTGCCTTTTTTTTACAACCCGATTCGCATAGGCGGCAAATATCTTTTTGATGGAGGAGTTTATAATAATTTCCCGGTGGATGTTATTCAAAATGCTTTTCATCCGGATATGATTATTGGCTGTAACGTTTCATCAAAAGTCTACGACAAATACCCATACGGAGAAGATGAAAAATTAATTTCGCGGTCGCTGCTGTACATGCTTCTTGATAAATCTGATCCCGGAAAAATTCCGTTGACTGGGGTTTACATTCAACCTAACCTAAAAGAATTTTCAGCTTTTGATTTTGCAAAAGCCAAAGCGTTGATTGATAGTGGCTATGCTCAAACGATGAAGCAAATGCCAGAAATAAAATTGAAGATTGCTTTGCGAAGGACATGTGAAGAAGTGGCGGAGAAGAGGAACCGTTTTAACAATAAAACAGTGCCCATTAAAGTAAATAAAATAATTTTTGACGGGTTTAACCCTAGCCAGGAAAAATATTTGAATCGGTTTTTCAAGAATGGTAAAAGACCACTATACTTCAAGGACATCAAGATTGGTTACTACAAATTAGTGTCGAGCGATTATTTCAATAATGTTTATCCAAGCTTCATCTTTGATAAAACAAAAAAGGATTACGGCTTTAAACTTACCAGGAGGCAACCGAATAATTTTCAAGTGGATTTTGGAGGTGTGATTGCTACTCGAAGCATCAGTAATATTTATCTAGGATTGAATTATTACTCCTTTCGCAAAGCGCTCACTCATGCGGAGGTAAATTTTGCTACAGGAGACTTTTATAAATCGGCGCAAATCAAGGTGCGGTTTGACTTTCCATATCTTGGCCAATTTTATTTAGAACCTGAAGCGACTTTTAATAATTGGAATTATCTTCACGTTGATGATATTATTGACAAACGGATTCCCCCGACTGTTCTTGATCGTGTAGATAGAAAATACGGTTTAAATATAGGTGTACCTGTCGCAAGGCAAATCAAAGCCTTTTTGCAGGGCGCATACATCGTAAATAATGATCAATACATTGACAAAGATGTTCTTGTTTCCTCCGACACACTTGATCAACTTAAGCTGACAGGATTCCGTTTTGGTGCTGGAGCTTCTTTTAGTTCAATGAATAGAAAGCAATATCCTTCGCAGGGAAAAGCCTTTAACATTTCAGCTAATTATTTCTCACTTCAGGAGGACTTTGTACCAGGCAACACTTCGATGAATGCTGCTCCATCAAGTAACAACAGAACTTGGCTTCAAGCAAAAGTTACTCTTGAACAGTATTTCAAGAAAGGGATTTATAGTTCAGGTTATTTGCTGGAAGGAGTGCTTTCCAATCAGCCAACATTCAGTAATTATTATGGCACTATTATCAATGCCCCAGGCTTTTATCCGCTGCAGGATAGTAGAACAATTTTGCTAAAGAAATTCAGAGCCTTTAATTACGTAGCGGGCGGGTGGAGGAATGTATTTTCAATCAGGAAGAATTTAGACTTTCGTTTAGAGGCTTACGCATTTAAACCGTTCCAAACAATTTCTCAAGATGACAAACAACACGCTCTTGTTGAAGAACAGATTAAGCAATTTTATTTTGCAGGAATGGCAGACCTTGTCATGCACAGCACAATTGGCCCTATTAGTTTGAGTTTAAATTACTATGACGATCCTAACAGACAACTTTCTGTGCTTTTACATGTTGGTTTCTTACTTTTCAATAAGACCTCGCTCGAATAAGCAGTTTACTTGAGTTGAATTATTTCAAGAAATTGGCGTGCGTAAAAGCCCATGTACTTTTTCTCCATTTTTAAATTTTTTAGTTATGTTTATCCTTTGATTGGCTTGAACCTATTTCTATGTATAGATCTTTACTTGTACTAGTTTTTTCAGCTTTCTCTTTCTTCTCCTTTAGCCAAACCGTGCAGTGGGCTTCAAAAGTGATTGAGTTTTCATCTGAATTGACACCACTTCAATATTCTGCATCTCAAGCTTTAGGTAAACCAAATGTTTTGCCTGCCGGAGGCCAAAATCCTAATGCATGGACACCCGATAAGCCAAAGCGATCTGAGTTCCTTAAATTAGGCTACAGCACGCCCCTTCAAATACAACAGGTGGCAATTGCTGAATCGTACAATCCTGGCTCTCTTTTCAAAGTTTACGTTTATGATGAGGTCGGTGTCGAGCATCTAGTTGGCACATTCAATCCCCAGGCAATTCCAATCATTGCACAAATGCGTACTGTGTTTTTCGAAAAGACCCCTTTCAAGGTAAATGCTGTTAAACTTGAATTTGATGGCAAAGCGTTGCCTGATTATTTTTCTATCGACGCAGTAGCCATATCAGATTCGGGTTATCCAATTATTGCAAATATTGATAGACCAGAGCTTCTTGAAAAAGGACTCATCATTGAGCATCTCGACAAGAATGTGAATAGCGAATTCAATGATATGAATGCACTGCTTTCACCTGATGGAAAAGTACTTTACTTCAGTCGGCAAAATCACCCTGAGAATATAGGAGGCGTAAAAGACAAGGAAGATATTTGGTATTCTGAACTCGGACCTGACGGTAAGTGGACATTAGCGAAGAACGCTGGCCCTACCTTGAATAATCCGTACCCAAACTTCGTGAGTTCTATATCGACAGCCACACCCGATGGCAAAGCCGTAGTCTTGGTTTTAGGAAATAAATACAAGGATAATGGCAAGATGATTTCTGGTGTCTCTGTGAGTAACAATATTGGTGGTCAGTGGAGTAAACCAAAATTGCTTCAGATAAAAAATGATTACAACTACAACGAACGAGCACAATATTTTTTATCCAATACTCAAAAGGTTTTATTGATGTCCGTTGACCGCGAGGATACCCGTGGAGGCCGAGATATTTATGTCAGCTTTTCAGAGAATGACACTATTTGGACTGAGCCGCTAAACCTAGGAGACGACATTAACACTGCAGGAGAAGAAGCGACCCCCTTTTTAGCCTCCGATGATCATACGCTTTACTTCTCGTCCAATGGCTATAGCGGATATGGAGGCAGTGACATTTATATGTCCAAAAGATTAGATGATTCTTGGACAAAGTGGTCAGACCCGAAGAACATGGGACCTGACATCAACTCCAAAACAGATGATATATTTTTTAATATTCCATCCACTAGTGACTATGCTTATTTTTCAAGGGCGATGACGCCTGAGAATTTTGACATCTTCCGAGTGAAGATGCCATTGTTCAAAAACCCGGAGCAAATTATTATTGTAAAAGGACAATCCCTAGATGCAAAAACAGGAAAGCCTGTAGGTGCAAGAATTATTTATGAACGATTAAAGGATGGGAAAGAAGTAGGGGTAACCTACTCAGATCCTTTAACAGGAAATTATGAAATTCATTTGCCCGGAGGAGAGCTGTATGGCTTCCGCGCAAAGGCCGATGACCATGTCTCAGAAAATCGGAACCTCGACTTACGCAACAGCAAAGCCAATACATTGCAAGAGGATGTAAAACTAGAGCCAATCCAGGTTGCTGCCGTCCAGGAAAATGTCACCATCACACTCAACAATATTTTCTTCGACTTCGACAAAGCAGTATTGAAATCAGAATCATTCCCTGAGTTAAATAGAATTGTAACATTGATGAATGAAAAGCCAACAATGCAAGTGGAAATTGCCGGGCACACAGACTCGACAGGTCCAGATGATTACAACATGGGTTTGTCTGAAAGAAGGGCAAAATCGGTAGGCAAGTATTTAGTTGAAAAAGGGATTACCGTAGAGCGAATTTCAGTAGTGTTTTTTGGAGAAACAAAACCTATTAATTTAACCAACACAAGAGCGGGCAACGCTAAAAACAGAAGAGTGGAATTCAAAATTTTAAAGATGTAGAATTATGAAGCAGCTCATTTTTCTGATCTTTTTTTTGTGTCTTTATTCTACGGCCAGAAGTCAGGAAAGTGACACTCTCATTTATGCCCAAGGAAATATTACTAGTGCATCAACGAAAGAACCCGTAGTTTCTAAGATCTCCTATAAGAGTTTACCCTATGGAAGCAAAGCTGGGTTTCTTTCGGGCAGCACTTTTAACTTTCCCTTGTTTGATAATGAGAAATATGAACTTACGGTGGTGGCTCCTGGCTATGCACCATCTAAATTCATGCTTGATCCTGCTGAAGCAAATAGCGAACGCAAAGTGATTAAGAATATTGAATTAGGCTTGCCGGCGAGTGCAGTTAAGGTAGCAGAAGAAACTCATACCGTTGGTAAAATTATGCGTTTGGACAACCTGATCTTTAACGCAGGAACTTCCAAGCTTGAGTCCTCGTCTTTCGAAGAATTGGATCATGTGGTGAAGATGCTAAAAGACAATCCGAAAATGATTATCCAATTGGAAGGTCATACCGATTTTCAAGGCTCACCCACAGCAAATATGAAGTTGTCACAGGATCGGGTTGATGCCATAAAGAATTATTTGACCTCTAAAGGCGCCAGCAAAGGCAGCATTAAAACAAAAGCTTTCGGTGGCACTCAACCTATATCAAGAGAAAACACGGAAGAGGCACACAAGCTAAACAGGCGAGTGGAGTTAAGAGTACTTCAGAATTAATTTTGTGGAGCAGCAAGTGCAGTCAAGTTTAGATGCACGTGGGATCTTAGTAGCTCTGTAAGATTATCTTTTTGTTTTTCAGTGAGCTGGCTATTTAATATAGATCTGGCAAGGATGGGTTTAAACTCTTCGATTCGCGGGTTATCATAAATTTTCCACGCGTTTTGCAAATACTCACAACTAGCTATAAAATCATTTTTGTGGAATGACTCGACGGCGAGATTAAAGTAAAGCAACCCTGAAAGTTGAACAGGTAGAATCTCATGATAAATCTTAATGTGAGAAAGGTAAAGCTGGCTGTTATTCGTTCTGTTAGTTCTATAGTTAGCGATCCTTTCTTCAATTTTCTCTTTGTCAATTATAAATCCTTGATAGCGATCAGTACTTTCCATAAGTACGTCACCTTGATCTGTTTCAGCAATTAAGAAAATGTGATAGTTAGTTTCTATGATCCTGTGCTTAATTCCTAGATTAGTAAGCCCTATGCTTAAGAAGTAAGTTCCGCTAAGGCAATCGTAATTTCCCTTTTCAAAAACATCATTAACAGTAGCATAAGCGTGATAACTCCTTAGAAAGTTGCGATGTGCTTTGTTAAAGAAGGATTTTGCGAGTTTGATTTCCGATCGATTCCTTTTGTTTAACGATTTAGTAAAGTTTGAAATCTTGTTAATATAAGTTTGGGATAGCTCAGTTGAAACTAATTCCTGGCCTTCGCCAAGCCTTGGAAAAGCGAGAATCATCAAAAGAATGACGAGAGGCGCTGTTTTCATGTTAAGCCAATGTTAAGAAAACACTAAATAAATTTAACATTTGCGTAACAATTATCCTATTGAATGTGAAAAATTGTGCGGGTCAGCTTTTGGTTGAAAATGAATAACTTTCAGGAAAATCCAGGAAAATGAGTGTCGCAGCGGCCGGCGTAGACAACCAACAAATACTGTCTGTTTTTGAAAAACAGAAAAAAAGAAGCCTTTTGCTTCGATCGGAAAGTATTAAGGACCGCAAAAAAAGGTTGGTCGAGTTTGAACGTTTTCTGTTAAAAAATAAAAATCGCGTTAGTGAAGCTGTGTTTAATGATTTTAAAAAACCTAAAACAGAATCAGATATTTCCGAAGTATATCCTGTGCTCACAGAAATCAGGCACACATTAGAACATTTAAGTGACTGGGCTAAGCCGCAAAAGATAGATGCACCACTTACTTATTTTGGCACTCGCTCGGAGGTGCGCTATGAGCCCAAGGGAGTTTGTTTGATTATTGCGCCATGGAATTTTCCATTCAACCTGAGCGTTGGCCCCCTTGTTTCTTGCCTTGCAGCCGGCAACACAGCGGTGATCAAGCCATCGGAAATGACTCCACACACATCAAAACTAATTGCCGATCTGATTAAGGAATTTTTTGATGAAGACTTAGTGGCTGTTGTTCAGGGTGATCAAGAAGTATCGTCTCAGCTCTTGTCTCTTCCTTTCGATCACATCTTTTTTACAGGCAGCCCTGGTGTGGGAAAGATTGTCATGAAAGCTGCCGCTGAAAATCTTTCATCGGTAACGTTGGAGCTTGGCGGCAAATCACCCGCCATTATTGATGAATCAGCCAATTTGAAAGATACGGCTAAGCGGATTGCGTTCGGAAAATTTTTGAACAACGGCCAAACCTGTATTGCACCAGACTACATATTGGTACATGAAAACGTTAAGACAAAATTCATTGACGAATTAAAATCAATTACCAATGAAATGTTTGGTGAAAATGGAATGATCAATGAATCATCACCTAATTATTCCCGCATTGTGAACCGAAAACATTTCGATCGGCTCAATAAAATTTTGCAGGACGCGATTGACAAGGGAGCAAAAATTGAAATGTCCGGTTCGGTGAATAAGGATTCCAATTTTATTCATCCGGTGATCTTGACTAATGTGGGTCTTGATGCCTTGGTGATGCAAGAGGAGATATTTGGTCCGATATTACCAGTGGTTCCTTTTACCACAGCCGATCAAGTCACTTACATTGTAAATGCTAAACCTAAGCCGCTGGCTCTGTATGTATTTTCTAATCGAAAATCATTTAGAGAAAAAATCTTATCAGAAACCTCAGCCGGCTCAGTAGGTGTTAACGACTGCGTACTGCAATTCTCTCATCCAAATTTGCCGTTCGGTGGGGTAAACAATAGCGGCATCGGCAAATCGCACGGACGTTACGGTTTTTTAAGCTTTTCAAATGAAAAGCCCGTATTGAAGCAGAGAAGAGGATTTTCCGTTGCGTATCTGATGCATCCGCCGTACACCAATCTTCGAAAAAAATTAGTGAACCTCATGCTGCAGTGGTTATGATAAATATTTTTTGATTTTACATTTTAACAAAATATCAAGTCACCAACCGCGTTTGGCATTTGTTATTTTTGTAATTCTATTACACTTAAAATAATTATTACTACATGAAAGTTCTCAAAAAAATCCTCATCGGCTTATCTATTGTTGTTGGTTTGGTGATTGCATCCGCTATCATTTTACCAATTGTCTTCAAAGACAAAATCAAGGCAAAAATAGATGAGGAGATAGCCAAGACTGTTAATGCAGATGTGATTTTTGATGTGAATAACTTTAGCTTATCCGTGTTTCGACACTTCCCTAACATTACTGCTGAAATAAAAGAGTTGGGAATATTCAACCGTGCGCCTTTTGCAGGTGTTCACCTGTTTGTGGTTGAGCGCCTCGATGTTGAAATAAATTTGAAAGATGTTTTGTTTGGCGATCAACTTCGGGTGAAAGGAATTACACTTGTTCGGCCTCAGATTAATGTGGTGGTATTGAAAGGTGGACTGGCGAATTACAACATTACTTATCCTTCTAAAGACACTGTCAAATCTACTGAGCCAAGCAAATTTTCATTTGCTATTGATAATTGGACAATTGAGGACGGAGAGGTTGTTTACGATGATGCGATCATGCCTTTTTATTTAGCACTAGGTGGCCTGAATCATTCAGGGCGCGGCAACTTTAATGAAAAACAATTTGATCTTACCACCAAGACAGTTGCAGATTCTGTTACCGTTCGATATGGAGGAGTAGAGTACATTTCGAATAAACACGCTGCTATTGAAGCTATCATAGGAATTAGCGAAGAGTATACTAAATATGAATTCAAAGAAAATTCTGCAAAACTGAATGACTTTGCGCTTGGTTTTGATGGATGGTTTAAAATGAGCGAGAAGGATTTTGGTATGGATATTAACTTCAAGAGTCCCGAGAATTCTTTCAAGAGCTTGCTCTCGTTAGTGCCAGGAATGTATTCCAAAGATTTTGATAAAGTAGAAACAAAGGGAGACCTCGCTTTTAATGGCTTTGTAAAAGGAACGTACAGCGATAAACAAATGCCAGCTTTCAATGTTGATTTGAAAGTAAAAGATGCCATGTTTAAGTATCCCTCTTTGCCAACTGCCGTCAGCAACATCAACATGGATTTACTGATCGATAATAAAACGGGCGTAATTGAAAATACTTTAGTCGATCTGAAGAAATTGCACCTGGATTTTGGTTCGAACCCTGTTGATGCAAAGGCAACTATTGCAAACCTGAAAGATTATCGGATGGATGCGAGCCTGAAGGCAGCTTTGAATCTTGCTGAGCTCGGCAGAATGTTCCCAATGGATGGAATGGAAATGAAAGGAACTTTTAAAGTTAATGCATCGGCCAAGGGAATTTATGATAGCATCAAGAAAATAATTCCGGCCGTTGACGTTGCGATGTCATTAAATGATGGATACGTAAAGTCTTCTAAATTTCCTCTGCCATTACAGGATTTGAAATTCAACTCTACAGTTAAGAACACTTCAGGGAAAATGGCCGAAACATTTATCAATGTGAATGGATTTTCGATGATGATGGATGGAGAAAAATTCACGGCAGATCTAAAGCTCCAGAATTTAGACGATTATACCTGGGACTTGAAAGCCGATGGTGGTATCGACATAGAAAAAATGACAAAAATTTTCCCGATTGACGGAATGAGTTTGGCCGGTAAAGTGAAAGCTAACATCGAAACAAAAGGAAAATATTCAGATGTGAATGCGAAGCGCTACGATCGATTGCCTACAAGTGGTTCTGCCTCACTGAAGGATTTCAAATTTACATCAAAGACATTGCCTTATGCGGTTACGATTGCTCAGGCCAATGCAACGTTCAATCCACAAAAAGTTGAAATGAAAAACACCAGCGGAACAATTGGCAAGAGCGACTTCAGTGTTGATGGAGCCGTGAGCAATTATATCGGCTATGTCTTCGGTAAGGGAACGATAAGCGGCAATTTGAATTTTAACTCGACTTTGCTTGACTTAAATGAATTCATGACCGACAGCGCTCCTGCTGATAAAAAAGACACAACGAAACTTAGCGTAATTCCTGTTCCTGAAAACATCGACTTCATTTTGCACTCTGATATTAAGACAGTAAAAATGATGGACTATGTCATGACGCAGGCAGTTGGCGATGTTGTTGTGAAAAATGCGGTCGCGGATTTAAGGAATGTAAAGTTCAACCTGCTTGGTGGCACATTCGTGGTGAATGGAACATACAACACTAGAGACTTACAACATCCAAAGTATGACTTCGGTTTGAAGATCGATAACATGTCAATCCAGCAGGCAGCAAGCTCATTCTCAATTGTGAAGACCTACGCGCCTATTGCAGGTTTGGCGAATGGAAAATTTGGTACTGATTTTAAAATTAGTGGAGAGCTAGGTCAGGACATGATGCCGAAGATGAATACGGTGAATGGTAATGGATTGATCAAGGTAGCTGAAGCATCGGTAACTCAATCAAAATTAGTTTCCGGAATAACTTCACTTACTAAATTAGAGAATACCGATCAGGTAACATTGAAGGATGTAGTCATGTCCGCAACGATCACTGATGGGAAACTCAGCGTGAAACCTTTCAATGTAAAATTTGGAAACTATGTGACGGCAGTTACGGGAAATACTGCTCTTAACGGTGCTATCGACTATTCACTAAAGATGAATGTGCCTGCAGGAAAACTAGGATCTCAATTTCAGGGACTTGTGAACCAATACACAGGCACGAATAATTCGACATCCGAGATTCCTGTTAACATTGGTGTAGGAGGAACATTTGCTAATCCTAAAACTACCTTGGTTTCACAAGAGCAAAAGCAACAGGTAACGCAAGCGGCTACAAAAGTGGCGGAGGAAAAAGGAAAAGAGGCTATACAAGAGGCTGTTAAAGGCACAAGTGCACAAGATGTAGTAAACAATGTCTTAGGCACTAAAACAGATACGACCACTTCAAAAGCTAAATCCGATAGCACTAAGGCCGCTCAAGATTACTTGCAAGACAAATTGCAAGGCTTATTCAAGAAGAAAAAGAAGAATTAACAAACTCCTTTAAGTATTCTAAGGAGTAAGTCTAGCATTTCCTTATGGACAAAAGTTTTTTGGAGTGGTCAAGAAACAAAATCCCTGAAAATATTCTGGAGTTTGCTCGTTCCATGAGAAAGGCCCCTACTGAAGCAGAGGATGTTCTTTGGCAGTATCTAAGAAGCCGAAAACTAAATAACTGGAAATTTAGAAGACAGCAACATTTGGAGAGTTTTATAGTTGACTTCTATTGCGACCAACTAAAATTGGCGATAGAAGTAGACGGAGAAATCCATCATACAAAAGAACAACAGCAGTTTGATCAATTCAGGACGCAGTATCTGAAAGAGTTTGGATACTCAGTAATTCGATTTGAAAATGAGGAAGTTTTGAAAAATGTGTCTGATGTTTTGAATAGGATTTCAAGTTTTGCACAGGATCATTCCGATAAGAATCCCTCACCCCGTCCTGGTTCCTCAGACACCCCTCTCCCTGGGGAGAGGGGCGGGGGTGAGGGACTAAAATACTTTCAATTCTCTGGTCTTCTTCAGCGCGAAGGCTGGCTTTCACCTGCATTTATTGGTGTCGACACGAATGGGTTGATTCAATCTCTCTCTCATGAAACACCTGAAACTAAAGCGGAAATTGTTGAAGGCTTTGCCCTGCCAGGATTTCAAAATGCTCACTCTCATGCATTTCAATATGCAATGGCTGGCCTTGCCGAGAATCACCCAGCGGGCACAACGGATGATTTTTGGACCTGGCGCGAAGAAATGTATAAGTGCGCTTTAGCTGTAAGCCCTGATCAAGTGGAAGCTATTGCTGCTATGCTCTATGCGGAAATGGTGCGAGTAGGTTATACACACGTAGCAGAGTTTCATTATCTTCATCATGATAAGAATGGAAAAGAATATTCCAATCGCTCGGAGATGGGCGAACGCTTAGTGGCAGCTGCAAGAACTGCAGGAATAAAGATTACACTCGTTCCTGTTTTCTATCAACGAGGAGGGTTTGGTTTAGATCCTTACCCAAGACAAAAAAGATTTATTTCAAAAACGATCGATGATTATTTCAAGCTCCTTGATGTTTCGAAAAATGCCTTGAAAAATTATTCGGATGCAAAACTCGGCTTCAGCGTTCATTCCTTGCGAGCAGTTGAGCTGGATGATGTTAAAGCGACATTTACTTCAGGTCCAAAGAATTTGCCTTTTCATTTACATGTAGCAGAACAGAAAAAAGAAATCACAGACTGCCTTTCGTACTGTTCAAAACGCCCAATGCAATGGCTGCTGGAAAATTTACCAGTTGATGAGCGATTTCATTTGGTTCACTCTACTCATTTGGACGACGGTGAATTGAGAAGCTTGACAGCCTCTAAAGCAAATGTGGTTCTCTGCCCGTCCACGGAGGGTAATTTGGGTGACGGAATTTTTCGAATGAAAGAATACGTGAAACTTGGCGGGCATTGGAGTATTGGTACTGATAGTCACGTCGGATTAAATCCATTAGAGGAATTTAGAATGATCGATTATCGCCAGCGATTAGTAACTAATCAGCGGAATACTTTTCAAGGTGATGCTGCCTCTTATCTGGTAAATGAATCGATTTCATCTGGAAGAACAGCTATGGGAAATTCATCGTTCGATAATTTTGAAATTGGAAAAACTCTGGATGCTGTTGTGTTCAATGCAAAATCGCATTTAGTTTCAGAAACATCTGAGAAAAACCGCTTGGCAACAATTCTTTACACATCGGATTCCAGCAGAATACTCGGGACGTTGGTGAATGGCAAATGGATCGTTAAGCAACAACATCACCAGTTGGGCCAAGCAATCAAAGAAAATTTTAGCAAGGCTATGCGCCAATTGAAGAATCGTTAGTTCTAACATGAAATTTGTAGCAAATTTCTCATCTTCGTTTTTGTAATCTAACCGTATGCTCCAGGAATTTAAAGACATTCTCTTTCTTGATATTGAAACAGTTGGGATGACAGAAAGTCACCACGACCTGAACGAACGATTCAAAACGCAATGGGCCCGCAAGGCTTCTTTTTTAAAAAGACAAGAAAATCAGACAGACGAAGATTTGTTTCATGAACGTGCGGGGATTTATGCGGAATTCGGAAGAATCATTGTTATCGCAGTTGGGAAATTTGCAGAGAATGGAGGGGTTCCTACCCTGAAGACAAAATATTTTTCCAACGATGATGAGAAGACACTTCTGTCCGAATTCAAAGCGATGCTGGATAAAGCGGATTCAAATACAAAACTGTGTGCACACAACGGCAAGGAATTTGATTTTCCGTTTCTAAGCAGGAGAATGCTGGTGAATGGAATAGCATTGCCACCGCTGCTGAATCTGTCGGGGAAAAAATCTTGGGAAGTACCTCATCTCGACACGATGGAAATGTGGAAGTTTGGAGACTATAAGCATTATACTTCGCTTGATTTGCTTCTCGCTTTGTTTAACATACCTTCCAGCAAAGGCATGATGGACGGCTCGAAAGTGAATGAGGTGTATTATCGTGAAAAGAATTTAAAAAAAATTGCCGAGTACTGTGTGAATGATGTAGTTGCAGTTGCGCAGTTGTTTCTCAAAATGAAAAGTCTTCCTCTTATTGAGGAGAGGAACATCGTTCAATCTATTTAAAATGAATTTAAACTTACCTTTAATGGAATTCATCGCTGAAGCGATTTGAGTTCAAAGAATTATGTCAAAGAAAAAATTTAAAGAAAAAAAATCGAAGAAGGAAAAAGATCAGAAAGACTCTGTTCACAAGCAAGTGCTCAGGTTGTTGAATGACAACCCTGGCCGTGCTTATGATTTTAAACAAATTGCAAAAAAAGTCGGAGCAAAAAACAAAACATCCAACTCGGCTATTTTCGATGCGTTGGGAAAACTCGAATCCGATGGAAAGATTAAGCACCTGCCCAATGGAACCTTTACTTCTTCATTTGCTGGAGAAGAACTCACTGGAATAGTGGATCATGTAAACCCGCGGTTTGCTTACGTTGCCACAGGGATCGAAGGGCAGAAAGATATTTATGTGAAGACACGTGATCTTCTACCTGCAATGCATGGCGATAAAGTAGCGATCGAATTATTTAATAGACGTGGAGGCGAGAGCCCAGAAGGAAAAGTGACTGAAGTAATTCAGCGCGGTCGCAATCGCTTTGTTGGCAAAGTAGAGCTATCTAAAAACTACGCTTTCATCGTTCCAGACTCTAAAAAGTTGTACCAAGATTTTTTTGTTTACCCTGAAAATATCAACGGTGCACAAACCAATGACAAAGTTCTATTTGAGGTAACTCGATGGCCAGAAGGAGACAAGAGTCCTGAAGGGAAAATTATTGAGATACTTGGTAAGACCGGAGAAAATGAAGCAGAAATTCATTCGATCATGGCGGAATTTGATTTGCCATTTCGCTTTCCCGAAAGAGTGCTAGCTGAGTCTGAAAGAATAAGTGAAGAGATAGAAGAAGATGAAATTAAGAAACGCTGGGACTTTCGCGAAACGCTAACGTTTACTATCGACCCCGAAGATGCCAAAGATTTTGATGATGCCATTTCCTTGAAGAAGTTAGACAATGGTAACTACGAAATTGGTGTACACATCGCTGATGTGACACATTATGTAAGACCAGGAACGATCCTCGATTCTGATGCTTTTGATCGAGCCACTTCTGTTTATTTAGTAGACAGAACAGTTCCAATGCTTCCTGAGAAATTAAGTAATGGACTCTGCTCCCTTCGTCCAAATGAAGACAAACTCACCTTTGCGGCCATTTTTGAAGTGGATAACAATGCAAGAGTAATCAATGAAAAATTTGGCCGAACAGTTATTCATTCCGATCACCGATTTACTTATGAGAATGCTCAGGAAGGAATCGAAACGGGTTCAGGAAAGTTTGCATCAGAGTTAAAGTTATTGAATGACCTTGCAATCAAGTTGCGTAAACAAAGATTTGCTCAAGGTGCTGTGAATTTTGAAACATCAGAGGTCAAATTTAAACTTGATGAAAAGGGAAAACCGCTGGAGGTAGTTCCTAAAATCAGGAAGGATGCTCATAAGTTGGTGGAAGAATTCATGCTGTTAGCCAACAAAGCAGTGGCCACATTTGTTTTCAAAATGAAAAAGAGCGAGGGCAAGAACACTTTCGTTTATCGTACGCACGATTTTCCAGATCCTGAAAGGGTTCGAGACTTTTCTTTATTCGCAAGACAGTTTGGTCATAAGATCAATGTTGAAGAGAAAACAATTTCTTCTTCACTTAACAAACTGATGGATGAAATCGAAGGTAAGCCTGAGCAAAATGTACTGCAGTCTCTGGCTGTTCGGGCGATGGCAAAGGCAAAATATACTACAGATGCTAAAGGGCATTTTGGTTTGGCTTTTGATCATTACACACACTTTACTTCTCCTATTCGAAGGTATCCTGATATGATGGTGCACCGGTTGTTGCAACATTATCTCGATGATGGAAAACCGGTGCCGAAGAAAGACTACGAAGAAAAATGTGTACATAGTAGCGAGCGTGAAAAGCGCGCAGCCGATGCAGAACGGGCATCCATCAAGTATAAGCAAGTGGAGTTTATGAGCTTGGCAGAGGATAAAATGTATGATGGAATCATCACGGGCGTTACTGACTTTGGAATATTTGTCGAGATTGTTGAAACGAAATGCGAAGGCATGGTGCGGTTGGCTGATATGAAAGATGATTTTTATGAGCTGGATGAAAAAAATTATCGAGTAATCGGCCGGAAAAGAAATAAGATTTATCGATTGGGTGACAAGACTTTGGTTCGGATTAAGAAAACTGATGTGGACAGAAGAACAATCGATTTGACTTTTGAAGAGAAAAAGGAATGGTAGAGAAACATCTTTCGCTCATCGAGGCAGAGATCAAAAAACAAAAATTCGGTATACAACCGAAATCATTGTACGAGCCTATTCGCTACATCATGGGCCTTGGCGGGAAAAGGCTTCGTCCCCTGCTGACAACTTTTGCTTACTCTTTGTATAAGAATGACGTTGAGAAAATAATTCGAATGGCTGTAGTCGTGGAGGCCTTCCACAACTTCACGCTCCTTCACGATGACATCATGGATAATGCTCCCCTGCGAAGAGGCAAACCAACAGTTCATGAAAAATGGAATGTGAATACAGCAATCCTTTCGGGCGATGTCATGCTTGTGAAAGTGTATGAGATGTTTCTGGCCCTTGATGAAAAGAAATTGAAAGAAGCGCTTTCAATTTTTAATCGATGTGCTGCTGAAGTTTGTGAAGGCCAGCAGTGGGATATGGAATTTGAAAGTGAGAAGAAAATTTCTGAAGGCAAGTACCTGGAGATGATACGATTGAAAACGGCTGTATTGTTGGGGTTTAGTTTGGAGCTAGGAGCTTTACTTGGAGATGCTTCGGATAGGGATAGAAAGGCGTTGAGAGATTTTGGTGTGAATATCGGGATTGGCTTTCAGCTAAAGGACGACTTACTCGATGTATATGCTGATAGAAGGAAATTCGGAAAACAAGTTGGTGGAGACATTATCGCCAACAAAAAGACTTTTCTATTGATCAAAGCGCTTGAAAAAGCAAAAGGGAAGCAAAAAGTAGAATTAGAAAAATGGCTTACTTCAAAAAAGTTCAGCAAGCCCAAAAAAGTGAAGGCTGTTACTTCAATTTATAACAGCCTTCAGATTCCTGCCTTGACAGAACAAAAAATTAAATACTTCTTCGAAAAAGGGTTTACTTGTTTGGACGATCTTTCAAATCCATCTAGTACAAAACCTCTAAAAGATTTTGTTCAAAAGTTGATCGACCGAGAAGCTTAGGAATTTTTCCATTTAACACTGCAACCAATGGCCTTGGTCTTGGTAACAGTTACAGGCTTACCTGCCAATAATTCATTCACTGCTTCCTCAACAAAATGTTTATCAGCTTTAGCACCATCCCGACTATTGTTGTCAATCGCACCAATGTAGGCCACTTTTAATCCGTCTGAAGTTTTGTTTAGGACGAACGTGTGCGGAGTATTGGAAGGATTAAATTTTCTCACAACGTCTTGCGACTGATCATACAAATAGGGGAAATCATAGCCGTGTTCCTTGGCATGTTTTTGCATTGCATCGAACGATTCTTCGGCGACCACTTCAGCAGAATTGGGATTGATCAGAACAACCGGAAATCCTTGTGATGCATACTTTTTATTCAATGCAATAATTCTGGAATTGTATGCCCGCGACATAGGGCAAGTGTTGCAATCAAAGATGACAATGAATCCCTTGGCTGCGGAGAAATCCGCTAACGAGACCATTTTGCCATCTACATTTTTCAATTTAAAGTCGGGGACAGTATCACCAACTTGATAACCATCACTTACAGGACGAGCCCCCAAGCTTGCCAAACCAACGACGAATAATAGAATCAACTTTTTCATATTTCTTTTATTTATCCACTAATTTAATCTCAAATGGTATTTTTTTATAAGGTCTTTCTGAACTATAAACTTTAACGGAAGCAATTTTATCAATCACATCAAGCCCTTCCACCACTTCTCCAAAAACTGTGTACTGCATGTCCAACGACATCTCACCACCCGTTGTTGTGTAAAGCTTTCGTTGTTCCGCCGAAGTTGTTAATCCAGTGTTTTTTTCTTCCTCCTCGAATTCCCAATCAGCATATTTATTTCCATGGACGATATAAAACTCTGTTGACGAAGATTCCTTTTCAGGATTATTGTCGCTAGACCTAGCCATAGCGAGCGCTCCTTTTTTATGGTAGAATTTTGGACTGATTTCGGCTGGAATGGTATAATCCAGTTTCTTCATAGGAACTCCCCCCTGCACCACAAAATTTTGTACAATGCGATAGAACTCAGGTTGATCATAATATCCATCTTTGATCAGTTTTATAAAATTGGCACGGTGCAATGGGGTTTCGTCATATAGTCGGAGATGAATAGTGCCATCCTTGGTTTCGATAATAACATCCTTTTCTAGGTTCACTTTTCCATACTGGAGTAAAGCTTCGCGTTTATTTTCATTGGTAATAGGGGTTGTTTCTTTTTTACCACACCTTTGGAGAACAAGGCATGACATTGCAAAAAGGATCAAATGGCGAAATTTCATTTTGAGACTTCTTGAATTAGCTTTTCCAGGTCGCCTTCTTTCAATTCTCCCTGAATAAATTTTCTTTTACCAGAGTTGGGATTAATTACCAGTGTGGAAGGTAACGCCCCTGTCCAGGTCTTATCAATTTTCTCAATCCAGTCATTTGGATTTTCCTCAGCAAGAATTACTACTTCTGACTGGATTTTTTTCCGCTCAATAAATCGTTTCACTTTCGCCGGATCCGGATCAAGGTCGTAATCCATGCTCACCAGAATAACTTTACTGTTTTTATCTTCTTGGTTTAACTTTTCAAAAAGCGGGATCTCCTTAACACAAGGAGCGCACCAGGTAGCCCAGAAATTGATAACCTTAATCGGACCCGGCTGGAGAATTAACTTTTGCAGCTCGGGCAACTTGATTGAATTTTGGCTTAACAGAGAGTAAGGGAAGGCTAAGAATGCAAACAAAAAAAGATTTCTTCTAAGCATAGTTTCACAAATTCAAAGTAAGAGAATTATGAGGGCAAAAGACGGCAAATAATTATTCAAAAACTTTACTATAAATATTTCAACGGAGCAAACTCGGTTATGTAAGTTTGATGAAATAAAAACATTAAAATGTTTAAGTTCAGATACTTAGACAATGCATATAAAGATTTCCACATAAATCCACATTTATCAACATTAGCAGAATGTTACTATTTAATGTATTGAATTTCAATGATTTAAATGCTGAATTTTCAATCCCTGGTTTGTGGACAACTTTGGTGTCAACCGGCACATCTCAAAATAATCACCTTTCCCTAAACGGCAGAAAATCAACCCTGTAAAGGATTCATGGTTATATTTTTTAACTCTTCTGCCGATGATCCTAGCGTTTCGGCTTCGGCAATCCTCTGATAAAATTTGTTCTTAACCAATCTTACAGGAGTAAGCTGCTTCATCGTAAGAACCGTTTCTCCTTCAGCCAAATTCACAAGTCTATTTTTGAAATTTTCGTGAGCTGATGATTCCAGGCTTGCTGCGAATCGAGTTCCAATCTGCACCCCATCCGCACCGAGCGCCTCAGCTGCAAGCATGGCACGTCCACTTCCAATTCCGCCTGCTGCCAATAAGGGAACATCTACGATATCCCGTACCAAGGGCAAAAGACAAAGGGTTGTGGTCTCTTCTCGTCCATTGTGTCCACCTGCTTCGAACCCTTCAGCTACAATTGCATCTACTCCCGCTTCTGTGCTTTTGCGAGCGAACTTTGTATTTGAAACAACATGAACAACAGTAATCCCTTTATCTTTCAAATATCCTGTCCAAACCATAGGATTTCCTGCCGACGTAAAGACAATCTTCACGTTCTCACAACGTCTTGCGACTGATCATACAAATAGGGGAAATCATAGCCGTGTTCCTTGGCATGTTTTTGCATTGCATCGAACGATTCTTCGG
>Ga0207155_1080_pt1 | contig 24237 bp, 23 predicted proteins | sample Alteio_BWMinHeat_26_FD_153515 | JGI IMG/M metagenome (GOLD analysis project Ga0207155, IMG submission 153515) | Enriched cells from forest soil in Barre Woods Harvard Forest LTER site, Petersham, Massachusetts, United States -... | ecosystem: Environmental > Terrestrial > Soil > Temperate forest >... | reverse complement strand
TGTGAGTAACAGTGTTGGATTGTGGAGCGAAGCAATCTTCGATGACCTGAAGTATTATTTCAAGGTTATCCGTTTATTAATTTTTCTAGGCTTCCGTGAAAATAAAACCGAAAAATTAAATGAGCGGTTTAGGTATTTTGAAACTGGACAGTATGTTTGCGAGGATGAGAATAATAAGGATACTTTTTTTCGTTGGCTCGCTCTCCCCATCTTTTTATGGTTGGTCGCAGAAAAATGAAACCGTCATTGCTTTTGGTTCTTGCGATGATGAAAACAGACCGCAGGAGCTTTGGAATGATATTGTAAAACAAAAGCCAGCTCTTTGGATTTGGGGCGGTGACAATATTTATGCAGACTCAGGTGATACGCTCAATCTAAAGGCGAGGTATACGAAACAAAAATCTGACCCTGGTTATCAGCAACTTCTAAAAACGTGTTCAGTCACTGGCACCTGGGATGATCATGATTACGGAACGAACGATGGAGGAAAATATTGGCCACATAAAGATGAAAGCAAACGCATGGCACTTTGGTTTCTTGGATTTCCAACGACCAATCCAGTTTGGAACCATCCGGGTATGTATAACTCCATGACGCTCGGCGAAGGACAGACTAAAATCAAAATCATCAACCTGGATACTCGCTATTTCCGTGATACGGTATACAAAGTTTACTATAAACCTCCTGGCACCGAGAAGAAAGAATACAAATACGAACCAAATTTGACTGGCGATGTGTTGGGTGAAACGCAGTGGAAATGGTTTGAAGATGAAATTAAAAATTCTGACGCAGTTTTTTTCATCGTCAATTCCAGCATACAATTTTTATCGGACGAACATCGCTTTGAAAAATGGGCGAATTTCCCTTCGGCTCGAAAACGTTTTCTTGATCTATTAGCTAAACTCAACAAGAATGTCTTGATCATTAGTGGCGATCGCCATATTGCGGAGTTTTCAAAAATCAGTTTGCCAGGCATAAAAACCCCGGTGTACGAGTTCACATCAAGCGGCCTCACGCATACGTGGCCGGAAAAGTGGCCTGAGAATAACAAATACCGCGTAGGAGAACTGATTGTCCAAAAAAATTTCGGTCTGTTGAAGATTGATTGGCACAAAAAAGACTTTACGGTCACCATGCAAATCCGAGGTAAAGACGATCAGGTTTTTCAGGAAGAAAAGATTAGTTACACTCGCTTGTAGCATTCTGGTGCTTTGTTTTCTACTTCACGAAAAATCCTGCATCTTTCGTCTTTTAATTTCATGAGTTCACAAGCCAAATACTCGCTCTCGGTCGGTATAACCTTAGTTATTGCTAACATGGTGGGCACTGGGGTCTTTACTTCGTTAGGCTATCAGGTTGGTCCGCTTCCTTCTGGCTTTGCAATTTTATGCTTATGGGCTCTTGGTGGTGTAGTCGCTTTGTGTGGGGCTTTTACCTATGCCGAGATTGCGGCAAGTTTCAAGAAATCGGGCGGTGAGTATTATTACCTCGGACAAATTTTTCATCCGGCCCTTGGTTTCGCTGCAGGCTGGATCAGTCTACTCGTTGGTTTTGCTGGGGCTATCTCCGCAGTAGCCATTGCAATAGGAGAGTATGCGCATGAGCTGTTGGGAATTCCGGTAAAAATAATTGCAGTGGCGGCTATTATTCTGGTTTCATGTATTCATTGGTTTGGCGTAAGAACTGGAGGTATTGCCCAAAACATTTTAACCTCTTTGAAGCTGGCCTTAATTGTAGTTTTCTGCGTGGCTCCGTTTTTTGTATCGGGAATTTCCTTTTCCAATATTTCATTTTTACCACAAGCAGGTGATGGTGAGCTTATCCTAAGTGCAGGCTTTGCTATTTCCCTGGTTTATGTGGTATATGCTTATACAGGATGGAATGCAGCAGCATACATTGCCGGAAATCTGGAACAGCCAGAGAAAAATCTGCCTCGTTCTTTGATTATTGGCACACTGGTAGTTGTGTTGGTTTACCTTTCATTGAATGGAACATTTTTATACGTAGCCAACTTTGGCGAGCTCGATAGTAAAAATGACATAGGCAATGTTGTTGCCTTCAAACTTTTTGGTGCAACCATCGGATCTGTGTTTGCCGGATTGTTCAGCACAGCGCTGCTTTCTACATTAAGTGCAATGACCATTGCCGGACCTCGCGTGTTGGAAGCGATGGGCGAAGATTATCCTAGGCTTAAAACATTTACTTCAAGGAATAAATATGAAATGCCCTACCTCGCCATCATAGTGCAAGGAGGTTGGTCGATATTTTTGGTGATTGTAAGTTCATTCAAAGAAATAATTCAATACATCTCGGTCAGTCTTTCTGTTTTTTCGATGCTTACAGTGATTGGAGTTTTCCTGGTGCGAAAAAAATTCCCTACTAGTTCATTTCGCCTGCCGCTTTATCCGCTACCACCTCTATTTTTCATAGCAGTAACATGTTGGATGATCTACTTTGAATTCACTAAGAATCCTATGGTGATTTTGTATTCAGCAGGCACGATCCTTTCCGGGTTGCTTGTTTATCAATGGGTATCCAAGAAATAAAATAAAATCTATCTTTGCACTCCAATTTTAATAAACATGAAGAAGTTTAGTGTCTTGTATTTTGTTTTTATAGCAGCTTTAGTAATCAGCGCCTGCTCAACCAAGAAGGATGCCCAATCCCAAAAGATAGCAGACTCATTACTCCGAGTTGATTCACTGGCTAAAGCCGATTCAATTCGGCAAGCTGCTGAATTGCAAATCCATAAGGATACAGCATTAGATAATACCGCTCGCTTTATAGCCGGACTTCCTCAATTAGACTCCAATTCGCTTTCGGCATTACAGAAGGATAAGTATTGGATCGACTTCCAGACCTCCATGGATGCCAACTGGAAAAAAATGCACGATACCCGTTTGGTGAAAATGGAGAAGTGGGAACAGGATGTGTTCTCAAGATCAGTGAATGATTCTTTGAAATTATTTTATCCGTTCTCAGGACCTGATTTTTTACATGCTAATTATTTGTACCCACGAACAAAAGAATACGTGATGGCGGCTCTGGAGCCCATTCGTGAGGTGCCATCGTTGGAGGAACTCTCCGAAAAAGACCGTGATCGTTTTCTTGATAGCCTTGGTCGTTCGCTGCGCGACATTTTTAATAAAAGTTATTTTATCACTAACCACATGCAGAGGGATTTAGCACAGATAAAAGGTGTGCTGCCGCTGTTTTACTTTTTTATGGAGCGATCTGGTTATGAATTTATTGAACAGAAATTTATTACTGTTGACTCAGCAGGAAATGAGCAAGAAGTTGATATAAAGAAACTCAACCAAAATAAGATTCAAGGAGTTAAATTCGTTTTACGAAACCTCGAAACTAAGAAACTTAAAACGGTCTATTATTTTTCTACCGACATTTCAAATGGCGGTATGGAAAAGCGACCTGGCCTCACGAAATTTATTCAAGCTCGTGCACCATTTAACACATTTGTAAAATCAGCTTCTTATTGCATGCATGACGGCAAACAATTTAGCTCGATTCGAAGTTTGGTAGTTGATAATACAGTAACCTTATTTCAAGATGATACCGGAGTTCCCTATCGGTTCTTTGAAAAGAAGCCCGAATGGCATGGCACTTTTTTTGGCGAATATGTAGCGCCTGTTGAAGATTTCAGCCGCGGGCTGTATCAACCAGAACTTGACTCCGCCTTTAAAAAAGGATCTCAGCCATTACCTTTTTCACTCGGTTACCACTGGAGCACACGCAAGCAGCACTACATGTTGTTTGGGAAAGAGATGTTAAGTTCGAGATAAATAAAAGTTGACTGCGCAGGTAAGGCTTTGTTTTAATGTTCACAGCAAGCCAGCAAACCTACGATCAATACAAACAATAAGTCAAATGTTGTTTGATTCGTTTAAGCTAAAGTGATAGGTTAATATTTTAATGCGATCTCTTTAAGTTTAAATGAGGAGGTAGTTTCATTGTCAGAAACTTTTAATTCCCCATTTTCATCAATCCCTTCAATTGTTCCTAAAAACTCTTTTCCATTCGAAATGAAAGTTTGAGTTTCATCGAAGCCAAAAAGGTTTTCTAAATATTCACTTTTCAGGTCAGCCTGTTTCCCGCTGCGTAGCTGAAGGTATCGTTTTTCAAATTTTTCAAGCAAGGAATTCAGAGCTTCATTCAAATCAAAGGCTTTGTTAGCAGCAATTGCCATCGAGGTTGCAAGGGGAGAACTAAAATTATTCTGATTAATATTCAAGCCAATCCCAACGATGCTTTGTTGAATGGTTTCTTGTTGGACAGTATTCTCAATTAAAATTCCGCATATCTTTTTCTTACCTGCAAGTATATCATTGGGCCATTTGATTTTTACTTCCGTTACGGATTGTTCTTTCAATAAATCTGCAACAGCCAATGACGTAATGATGGTGAGATAAAACTGACTTTTAACCGAAAGAAAAGTTGGCTTAATTAAAATGGAGAAAGTAAGGTTCATTCCGGCAGCCGTTTCCCATGTATTTCCCCGTTGACCGCGTCCCGCTGTTTGGTTGGAGGTAATGATTACGGTGCCTTCCGACAGAATATTTTTGGTAGCCAGTTCAGACGCCAATGAGTTGGTGGAGTGACATTCTGGCACAAAAACAAGCTGTTGACCAGTGAAAAGAGTGTTGGCAGAGATTTTATACAAGAGTTTTTGGTTAGATTTGCAAGTTGGGCGAGATGATATTACCTGAATGCAGCCGAAAGGCAAATTTAAGTGACGGATTTCCCAGAACTAAAACAAATCTCAATTTAATTAATGGCGAGAAAGAAAAAGCACGACTCAGAAAAACTTGTTGACTTGGTGGTGAAAGGAATGCAAGAGAAAAAAGCATCGGACATTGTGCTGATGGATTTACGGGAGGTAAAGAACGCAGTAACTGATTTTTTTGTGATTTGTTCTGGTAATTCAGATAAGCAATTAAGTGCCATTTCTGACTCAGTGGATGAATTTGTATATAAAGATTTGAAAGAAAACCCATGGCATAAAGAAGGACACAACAATAAAGAATGGGTGCTTCTCGACTATATCTCTGTGGTGGTGCATATTTTCAAAAATGACAGAAGAGAATTTTTTGGCCTGGAAAAACTTTGGGGAGATGCAAAAACCACATTAATCGAAGATTGAACTATTACTAACAAACACCGTTAAATCATTTTTTAACATTTATTTCAATGGCTGACAAAGAGAGAGAAAAGAAGATACTACCGCCTAAAGTTCCGAAGCCCAATTATCAGATGTGGGTAATTCTGGTGCTTACAGCGGTAATCCTTGGCATAACATTTTTCAAGAATGCGCGTGGGCTGGTTGATATTCAAACTTCTCAGTTTGAATCCATGGTTGCGAGCAACGATGTAAAGCGTGTGCAGCTATACAAGAAAGATGCTGTGGTACAAATTACGTTGAAGCCTGAGGCTTTGCAAAATGCAAAGTATCGCTTGGAATTGGAGAAGAATGGTCCGCTTGGATTGAGTCAAAGCGGACCGCATTACATTTGCAAGATTGGTAGCCAGGAGGTTTTTGAAAATCGTTACGCTCAATTAAAAAATAAATATCCAAATGCGCCTGATCTTGAATATGAAGAAGGAGGAGGCTATGGAGAGCTATTGAATTGGGGCTTTTTGGTTTTGTTGCTGGTCGGTTTCTGGATGCTGATGCGCCGAATGACAGGTGGTGGTGGCCCAGGCGGACAAATCTTTAATATCGGAAAATCCAAAGCTGCACTTTTCGATGCTGAGAGCAAGGTGAAGATCACCTTCGAAGATGTAGCGGGATTGGAAGAAGCAAAGGAAGAGGTAAAAGAGATCGTTGATTTTCTAAAGACACCACAGAAGTTCACCAAGCTTGGCGGCAAAATTCCAAAAGGTGCTTTGCTGGTTGGCCCTCCGGGAACGGGTAAAACCTTATTAGCGAAAGCCGTTGCAGGTGAAGCAGCTGTGCCTTTCTTCTCACTTTCTGGATCTGATTTCGTGGAAATGTTTGTAGGTGTGGGAGCAGCGCGCGTTCGTGACCTGTTCAAACAAGCAAAAGAAAAAGCACCTTGCATAGTATTCATAGATGAGATCGATGCTATTGGTCGTTCGCGTGGTCGTGGTCAACTGCCAGGAGCAAATGATGAGCGTGAGAATACATTGAACTCGCTGTTGGTTGAGATGGATGGTTTCGCTACGGATAGTGGTGTAATTATTCTTGCAGCAACTAACCGCCCTGATGTTTTGGATTCAGCGTTGTTGCGTCCGGGTCGTTTTGATCGCCAGATCAGTATTGACAAACCAGATATTGCTGGACGCGAGCAGATATTTAAAGTGCATCTTAAACCGATCAAGCTTTCCAAGGATTTAGATATTAAGAAACTGGCTGCGCAAACTCCTGGCTTTGCTGGAGCAGAGATTGCCAACGTGTGCAACGAAGCTGCATTGATTGCAGCCCGCAGAGACAAGAAAGAAGTGGAGATGATCGACTTTCAAGATGCGATTGACCGAGTGATCGGTGGTCTTGAAAAGAAAAACAAAATAATATCTCCTGAAGAAAAAAGAATTGTGGCTTACCACGAAGCGGGCCATGCAGTTGCGGGCTGGTTCCTGGAGCATGCAGACCCACTCGTGAAAGTGAGTATTGTACCTCGTGGTGTTGCGGCGTTGGGTTATGCTCAATATTTACCGAAAGAGCAATTCCTTTATCAGACAGAGCAATTGATCGATGAGATGTGTATGGCATTTGGTGGTCGTGCGGCAGAAGATCTGGTGTTCGGAAAAATTTCTACAGGGGCACTAAGTGATCTCGAACGCATCACCAAACTGGCTTACAGCATGGTGACTGTTTATGGAATGAATAAAGAGATAGGTAATATGTCTTTTTATGACTCAAAGCAGTCCGAATACTCATTCAATAAACCTTATTCGGATGCAACTGCAGAACGGATTGATCAAGAATCAAAGAAGATTATAGACAGCGCGTTTGAACGAACTAAGATGCTTTTGAGTCATCATCGTGAAAAATTAGAAACTATAGCAAAGGAATTATTAGAGAAAGAAATTTTGTTTCAGTCTGATTTGGAGCGTTTGATTGGCAAGAGGCCATTTGCGCATCAGACTACCTATGAGAAATTTACTAACGGCACGCCACAACCGGAGAAGAAGGAAGCTGAGGCAGGAAGCGTAAATGGCGCGGAGCAAGCCAAAGAAGCTTCAACAGTTCCTAAATGACATCAAAGTATGACCATGAAGCCTGGCAAGTTTTAAAAACCTGCCAGGTTTTTTATTTTTACCGATATGCAAGTTGATCTTCCTAAGGGAAAGAAAATATATTTCGCATCTGATTTTCATCTGGGTGTGCCCAATGGTGAAGCGAGTTTAGCTCGCGAGAGAAGAATTGTTGCCTGGCTTGATCAGATTAAAGACGATGCTCACTCGATATACCTTCTAGGAGATATCTTTGATTTTTGGTTTGAGTACCGGCAAGCAATACCCAAAGGATTTATTCGCTTGCAAGGGAAATTGGCAGAACTTCGCGATAAAGGATTGCCCATCTATTTTTTCACCGGCAATCATGACATGTGGATGTTCGACTATTTCGAAAGAGAAATGGGAATTGTCATTTATCGCGAGCCCCAGTTATTGACTTTGAGCAACTCAAAAATTTTAATTGGTCATGGAGATGGGTTAGGGGATGGTGACTATTTCTATAAATTATTAAAATGGTTTTTTAACAGCAGTGTCTGCCAGTGGCTGTTTGCACGCCTGCATCCTAATCTGGGCATCGCAATCGCCAAGTATTGGAGCCGCAAGAGCCGAATCAGCAATAACGCGCGAGGAGAAAAATTTAATGGAGAAGAAAAGGAGTTTCTTCTTGCTTATTGCAAGGAATTGGAAAAGAAGGCACATCACGACTATTATATTTTTGGCCATCGTCATTTGCCTCTTGATCTGAAAGTTGGAGAAAATAGTCGCTATATCAACCTGGGCGAATGGGTGCATTTCAATACGTATGCTGTTTTGGATAACAGTTCCATTGAGTTAAAAACATTCAAAGGCTGATAAATGCGATTCACTTTTTCCAGATTGCTTTTGGTACTCCCTATCGTAGCTTTCTTAATCTGTCATTCTTCCATTGCACAGAATCTTAAAAAAGTAAAAGAAATAAAAGCAGGAAAAATTGAAAGTGTGGCTATTGATCGATTGGGTGATTTCTTTCTCGTGTTTAAAAATGGCGAGATAAAAAAATACGATGCCAATGGAAAAGTTTTGGCTTCATTGAAAAAAAATAAAATTGTCACTTTGATCGAACCCTGGTATCATCCTAAGATTTTTGTATACGATCAGAAAGAACAGCAGATAGCCATTTATGATCGAAACTTTCAAAGCCCGGATATTCGACAACTCGAACCTTCTATTGCAATTAGGCCTTTGCTTGCTTGCCCAACTAATGACAATAAACTATTGGTTTTAGATGGAGCTGACTTTTCAATAAAAAAAGTAAATCCAGCTAACAATGAGGTGACCTCAGAATTTTACGTTGATTCTGCTGAGTCGAAACCTAATTTCGTTTATATGCGTGATTATCAGAATTTGATTTTCTTGCTAGATAAAAATTCAGGTGTGGTCATATATAACACAGTTGGAAAAAAAATCAATCATCTTAAAACCGATGCGAATAACTTCGGTTTCTTTGGCGAAGAACTCTACTTCCTTCAAGATGATAAAGTTGTATTCTTTGATTTGTACACGGAGAAAATCAGAGTTGTAAGTGTTGGGAAAGGGAAATTTGTATTGGTCTCCGATGAGCGGATTTTGTTGGTGAAAGAAAATGGACGTGTCGCTTTATTTGAATTTAATGGAAAGGATTCTCCTGATTAAGCGATTTCTTTCTATGTTCAAATTTGGACATCTTTGTACGATATAGCACATAAAAATGAAAACTAACCTTAGTTTTTGACTTCAATTTTGATTGGCATAGTTTTTCCTATTGAGAATATCTTTTAATCCTGAACCTGTGAACGAGAACGGTAAAATTTTAATGATCGATGACGATGAGGATGTATTGTTAGCAGCTAAAATGCTGTTGAAAAAATCCAATCACCAAGTGATCATAGAGAAAAATCCTAACAAGATTCCTTTCTTATTGAACAACGATACTTACGATGTGATCTTGCTCGATATGAATTTTAGTAAAGACACAACGAGCGGTAAAGAAGGATTTGAATGGCTGAAACAAATTAAAGAGAGAGATCCTCAGGCTGTGGTGATTATGATTACCGCGTTTGGTGATGTTGAGATGGCAGTGCGCGCATTGAAAGAAGGAGCCACTGATTTTATTTTGAAACCCTGGCAAAACGAAAAATTGGTGGCCACGATTTCGACAGCTATTAGGTTGAAGAAATCATACAATGAAGTGGATAAGCTTCGCAAAGCAAAACAAATGCTTGAGGAGCAAATCAGTCAGCCGTTTGGGGATATTATTGGACAAAGTGCTTCACTAAAGGAAGTTTTTTCACTCATCGACAAAGTTTCTAAAACGGACGCCAATATATTAATCCTTGGTGAGAACGGAACTGGAAAAGAGTTAGTGGCTAGAGCGATTCATCAAAACTCATTGCGCAAAGACAACTCGTTTGTAGCAGTGGACATGGGCGCTATAACTGAAACACTTTTCGAGAGTGAATTATTCGGTCATAAGAAAGGTGCATTCACCGATGCCAGAGAAGATAGACCAGGAAGATTTGAACTGGCCAATCACGGCACGCTTTTTCTTGATGAGATCGGAAACTTAAGCATGAATCTGCAAAGCAAACTCTTGAGCGCATTGCAATCAAGACAAGTAACAAGAGTAGGCTCGAACCAACAGATGGAAGTTGACATACGGTTGATTTGTGCTACTAATATGCCATTGCATCAAATGGTTAAAGAAGGAAAATTCAGGCAAGATTTACTGTATCGAATTAATACAGTTGAAGTTACTATCCCTCCGTTATGCGAACGTATTGATGATATCCCCTCGTTAGCGACACATTTTCTGAGTTATTATTCAAAAAGGTATCACAAGGAAGTGCTCACGATTTCGCCCGAAGCGATTAACAAATTGAAAAAATATCCTTGGCCTGGCAACGTGCGCGAGTTACAGCATTCCATCGAGCGTGCTGTGATCATGGCTGATTCAAATCAATTGCAGGAGAGTGATTTTCTATTTAATCGTAAGGGAAACGGAAGTTCATCGTTGGATACATTGAATTTGGATGAAGTAGAAAAATCGGCTGTTGTGAAAGCCATTCAGTTGCACAGCGGAAACATCTCAAAAGCGGCCGAAGAGCTCGGCCTCACGCGCGCTTCCCTCTATCGCAGGATGGAAAAATATGGACTATAACTGGCGCTCGCCTGTTTTTACACGACTCGCTATTTTAGCGGCCACAGTTTTTGTGCTCGGCTATTCGATGGGCAATAAATTCAGTTTTATAGCAACCATTGTGCTCATTGTTGCAGTTACATTTCAAGGCATTCAACTCTTGAGGATGGTAGACACTCCTCCGGAAAAGCAAGTTGAAAAACCTGTAGAAAGGTCGGTGCCACATGAAGCTCCAAAATATGATGATGTAGCTCAGTTCTTTAAAAATATAGTGCAACATGTCGGTATCGGTATTCTCACGTTCAACAAGGAGGGTGCGATTCAAATAATGAATACCACTGCCAAGCGATTGCTTCGCGTCGACAAAATTGATAAGCTCGATGACCTTCGCAGTGTAGACAATTCACTAGTTGATTCATTCCTTAAATTAAAAACCGGTGGCCGTGAATTGCTGCGATTGAAGATGGGTGATGAAACACTTTATCTGTCTTTGTATGCTATTGAACTCACGCTGCGCGGAGAAGTGATGAAACTCATTTCCATGAGCAACATTCAAAGTGAATTGGAGGAAAAGGAAATGGAGGCCTGGCAAAACCTGGTGCGTGTGCTCACTCACGAAATTATGAATTCGGTTACGCCCATTTCGTCCCTTGCCGGAATGGTAGAAGGAGAGCTCGGTGAGAAACTGCAAAAATCAGATTTAGTTCTAAAGAAGGAGGAAGCAGAAGACATGTACCTGTCTATTCAAACCATCGGCAAGCGAAGTGCAGGGCTTATCAAGTTTGTAAAAGAATTTCGGAATTTGACACACGTGCCTAAACCCAACTTGACCGAAGTCGCCATAAAGGATTTGTTAGATGAAATGGCCATGCTTCACAAAAAAGAACTCGCTGATCATGGTATTGGAATATCAGTTGACTTGCAAGCTGCTGACTTAATGATTCAGGCTGATAAGACTATGATTGAGCAAGTATTGATTAATTTAATCAAGAATGCTATTCAAGCATTTGACAATCAAATGGACAGAAAAATTTTGCTGTCTGCTTATGACAACGAAGGTCATGTTATTCTCTCAGTTAAAGACAATGGCAATGGTATTGATGCTGATGCTATGGAAAGAATTTTCATTCCCTTTTTTACTACCAAGAAGACAGGTTCAGGTATTGGGTTGAGCCTTTCTAGGCAAATCATGCGTCAACATGGTGGCCAGATAACAGTAAAGTCAATATTGGGTGAAGGAACCGAATTTCTACTCCGGTTTTAGGTGCTCAATGTTGGCAGAAAATAGGAAAAGGCTTAGCTTTGAAAAATTCGAATATGCAAGACGTACAACACAAGATCAACGCCATTCTCATTGAAAAGCTAGGAATCCCAGAATCTCAAATTACTTCAGACGCCAGTTTTGTGAAAGACCTTGGAATCGATTCGTTAGACTATGCGGAATTGGTGATGGAATTTGAACAAACCTTCGATATAAAAATTCCCGATGACGATGCTGAGAAAATGCAAACCATCGGTCAGGCAATCACCTACATTCAATCAAAAATCAAAAAGTAGTTTTCCTATCACGATAGCCATCGGGATCGAGAGAATCTTTCGATAGCTCAAAGAAATTACCGAATCGTTTCATTCGTTCAGCATCTTTGGTCAAAAAGGGAGAGTGATTTTCGCGGTTTGAAAGTGGTGAAAAGTACCACCCGTTTTTAACATTGTTCCAGAAGACTATGTATTTATCAAGGGATATGAGGAGTACGTCCATATCGTAGATTTCGTCTCCTTCTTTATCCAGCAAGCCGGTAAATTGCAATAACACGTGGTTTTTCTTAATCAGTTCTCCCTTACTGCATTCAATGCTGTTCAATCGCATTAATAATCTGTGCTCCTGATCCCAGGCCTTGAACTTGATTTTTCTTGGAGTAAAATCAGACATGCAACTAATTTCAGTTTGGTCAGGATTAAGAATTCGGTTACGTTTGAATAGAATTACAAGTTAAGTTAAATCTTTCATCGAATTAAGTTCGGAGTCATGTCTAAATTAAAGAGCGCCCTCTTTATCATCAATAAATTTTCAGGCGGAGGCTACCGGCCAGACGTGGAAGGTCGCATCATTGAGCAGTGCGAAAATTTGAATATTGAAAGTACTATTGAATTTACTCAAAGCCCGGGTCATGCGACAGAGCTGGCAGAAGACTCAGTCGACCGGAAACTGGATTATGTTTTTGCTGTAGGAGGCGATGGCACGGTGAATGAAGTTGCAAAAGGTCTGTTGGGTTCTCAAGTGGCCATGGGCATTTTGCCGAAAGGATCAGGAAATGGTTTGGCTCGTCATCTTGGTTTGCACATGTCGTTCAAAAAGTCGTTGGATATTATTCCCTTTCATGACGAGAAGATGATTGATACACTTTCTGTGAATGGAAAATTATCAGTAAACGTTTCTGGAATTGGTTTTGACGGACATGTAGCGGGGCTTTTCGCTAACAAAGCAAAACGCGGTTTGATGGGCTATGCCAAATTAGTGCTAAAAGAATTTATAAGCTTTAAATCTTTTGAAGCGAAAATCGGAATAAATGGAAATTCCTTTCAGTCTAAATCTTTCATCATTGCATTAGCCAACTCATCTCAGTTTGGTAACAATGCACGCGTTGCCCCTCAAGCTTCGGTTTGCGATAAACTGATGGATGTGTGCTTCATTCAAAAAGTGCCAATGTTACAAGCCATTGGCTTTGCTCAAAAAATGTTTACGGGAAATTTAAATCGTTCTCGATTTGTCGAGATCATAAAAACAAACCGAGTTACGATTGATCTCGACCAACCCATTGCTTATCATATTGATGGTGAAGCTATGTCTCCTTCAGATAAATTTACTGTTGAATTAAAACCGGCTTCACTCAAAGTCTTGGTGCCGCAATATTCCAAAGGGCAGTCTAAGAAATACCCAATCTAGGGTGACACCTATTGCGTAACTATTCACGTTACAGACAATAGTTTAATTAACCCAAATTCCAATGAAACGATTGATTACAATAATTGTTATTATGGCCATTGCCGGCTGTGGTTTTGCTCAAAGTTTGGTGGCGCCTCCAAGTGGAAATAACCAAAAGGCGAAAGTTGTTCAAAATATTGGTCCAGTTGAAATCTCCATTGCGTATAGCAGTCCGCATGTTCACACGGCTACAGGCACTGATCGCACAGGTCATATTTGGGGAGAGTTGGTTCACTATGGTTTCGCTGATCAGGGCTTTGGTGTAAAATCTGCACCATGGCGTGCAGGCGCAAATGAAAATACAATAATAAAGTTTTCGCACGATGTGAAAATTGAAGGCAAAGATTTGAAGGCAGGCTCCTATGGATTATTTCTTGTTACTGCAAAAGATGGCCCATGGACTTGGATATTTTCAACAAACACTAGCAGCTGGGGAAGTTTCTTCTATAATCAAAGTGAAGATGCATTACGCGTGGATGTAACTCCGAAGGATGCACCCTTCACCGAATATTTAACCTTTGGTTTTGATGATCGTTTACCCGGCTCAGCCACAGCTTACCTGCAGTGGGAGAACAAAAGAATTCCATTCAAGATTGAGGTAGCTGATGTAAACAATATCTATGTTTCTATGATGCGCGATCAGCTGCGATCAAACGTTGGTTTTGACTACCGTAATTTTTCGCAGGCTGCTAATTTTTGTGCTACGAATAAAATCAATTTAGAGGAAGGGCTGACATGGGCTAATAAGGCGATGGATCCACTCATCGGTGGACGCGAAGAATTCAATACTCTTTCGGCAAAATCGAATGTGCTCTTGGCGATGGGTAAAGACGCTGAAGCCGATGAGGCGATGCAAAAAGCAATTAAGTTACCCGATGCAACAGTACAGGCAGTGCACCAATATGGCCGCACACTTTTAAATGCCGGAAAAAAGGAAAAAGCCATGGAGATTTTTAAATACAATGCACAAAAAAATCCTACTGATAAATTTACTCCCAATGTTGGCCTGGCGCGCGGCTACACTGCCTTAGGCGATAACAAAAATGCAATTAAATATTGGGAAGAGGCGATAAAGAATATTCCCGAAAACCAAAAAGGAAATATTAAATTCTATCAGGGCGAATTGGATAAACTGAAAGCAGCTAAATAACACTTACTCACCCCAACACTTTATCGAGCCATGATCATTTTGATTGTGGCTCTTTTATTTTTGGTTGGCTTCGTATTCATGATCGATTAAAAGTTTTCTTTCGGAGGCCGCCTGAACAGCCAGCACATCGCAGCGTTCATTTTCAGGATGACCTGCGTGACCTTTGATCCAAACAAATTTTGGATTTAGTTTTTGATGCAAGGGAATGTATCGCATCCATAAATCAATATTGGCTTTGTCTTTGAAGTTTTTTTTCTGCCAGTTCCACAGCCATCCTTTCTCTACGGCTTCAACTACGTATTTAGAATCTGAGTAAATGGTGATCGGTATTCCATTTTTTTTTATGGCCTCAAGCCCTTTGATCACGGCCAGCAATTCCATTCGGTTATTGGTGGTGAGACGAAATCCTTCTGATAATTCTTTCTCGGCATTGTTGAATTTCAGAATCACTCCGTAGCCTCCAGGACCCGGATTACCTTGTGCTGCACCGTCGGTGTAAATGCGAATCATATAAAATTTGATGGACGTGTTATGAAAGGAGTACGTTTGTTTTGAAGATTTTCACAGCAATAGAAAGAAGGATTACTCCGAATACTCTTCGTAAAACTGCAAAACCAGATGCGCCGATTTTCTGTTCCAGCCACGAGCTTGATCGGAGAACGATGTAAACAAAGATAAGATTCAGTACAATACCAATAAGGATAACTCGCTCTTCGTAGACTGCTCGTATCGATAGAATAGTGGTGAGTGTTCCAGCTCCAGCAATTAATGGAAAAGCAATAGGTACAATTGATCCAGAACCTTTCGCGTCGGGATCGTCTTTGATCAACGTAATACCGAGGATCATTTCCATGGCAATAATGAACATGACGATCGAACCCGCAACGGCAAATGATCCTACATCCAATCCAAATAAATCCAAAATGGATTGACCCAAATAAAGGAACACTACCATGAGTGCTGCAGCAATAGCAGTTGCACGTTCGGCATAAATCCTTCCTTCACGTTTGCGAATTAAAATTATGAATGGGATGGAGCCAACGATATCAATTACTGAAAAGAGAATGAGTGTAACGGAAAAAACTTCCTTGAAATCCATACTTGAGTTTTATGGACTCTAATTTAGCGAAAAAGAAACGGGCACACTTGTGAAGTGCCCATCTCAAAAACTATTAAAACGGTTTTTTTAAAAGAAGAATTGATATTGCAACACGATCTGGCTCAAGGTTCCACTGTTTTTCTGAAGATCAGGACCCGAGGCCGGTGTTGGTGTTATGGAAGAATAGGTAGGACGTATCTGGTAGTCCAACGTTATTTTTGAAGTATGGCCTTTGATAAACCAGTTCATGCCGAGGTCCCATACATTAGAAGGCTTATCAATTCGATCGTAGTTACCGCTTTGAAATGTTACGTAAGGCATAAGGGTGCCATTGCCATCGCCCAATAAATCTTTTTTCAACAGGTAGCCTGCTTGTGCATAAATTACATTACCCGTTCCAAACATAGGGAAAGCATTTCCAAAAGCATTTCCATTTGCAGGATTTGCAATGGTAGAAAAAGGTGTTGTTCCTGGAGTGCCTCCATTCGCCGGATTCATAATTCCGTTGTAACGCAAATATCCTTGGCCGTAATCAGTGTGGAAATATCCGGCATACGCATTGATTGCTGTTCCTTTTTCCGCACTAAGAGGAGCATCATAAAACAAGGCAACGGACCACAAGTTCATGTCGTGGTATTGTGTGCCTGCAGCGGTTCCATCGCCTGTCCAAGTAGCGTTCTTCTGAGTGATAAAACCTCCTTCAAGGTTTAATACTTTTTTCTTTCCTAAATAGGTGCCTGTCATGTAGGGAGTGACGTGCGATTCTTTATCGAAGAAATTCCACATGAAGAAGCCTTGGTACTGCTTCTCATGGCCGACTTGAGCAAACGTAGCGTTAGGACTGTTAGGAGCGGCCGTTAAAGGTGTACCAACCGTCCCGTTAGTGTTGACAGGAAATGGATCAGTGAACACCAATCTATAATCTAATCTTCCGATTTGACCTCGGGCATACAAACTTAGCTTGCGCGAGAATTCATCCGTTTGGTCAACGGTTGCTTGTGCAAATACAGGCACATCCATACTCATGATCGTGCCAATGCTTGGCTGACTGAAACGAGAAAGACCATTAGCGATGGTGAGACCTCCACCGATGTATAGTATGTCGCTTCCTTTTTTAATTCGATAGTCAGCAAGAGCGTCATGAATGAAGAATTGGTTTTTTCGATTTGTATAAGGCTGGTTAGGGTTATCAGGTGTACCGCCTGTTCCAGTGATAAAATTGAAATTGTTTTGCCCCATCTGAAAATAGAATGTAACATGATCTGTTAACTGTCCATATATCTGGAACCGAGTTCTACGCAATCCAATATCGAATCCACTTGAGGTTGGACTGCCCAATACCGTTGTTCCAGGATTGTAATCCGCATAACGGAACCACGCTTGATTTAAGAAAGTAGCTTTGATGTAGTGACTGCCGTCTTCATTTAATTTTAGTCTCAGCTCCTCAATCTCTTTCTTTTCTTCCTTTTTGGGTTCGTCCTTTGATTGCTCTTGAGTAAACCCAGGGAATGCCAATGCCAACAATAAGATATGTAAGATTAACCTTTTCATTTTTTTTAGATGTATTATTAACCTTGTTACACTACCAGTCGTTTTGATGCTACTTCTACAAATGCTTCGCTAAATTTTACCGATGCTTCAATTTCTTCAGGAGTCATCAAGCCGCGCTGCTTAAAGATCAGCAAACGGTTTTTGTGGCACTCGATGTGCATTTCATCATGGCTTTCCAAAAATTGAATGACGGGGCCATCAAAGAAATTGTGAACAGCATCTTCATCTTCTCCACGTAAATAGTACATTTTAGAAAATTCCGGATGCTCTTTGAAGTCAATATCCTTGAGCCCAAAAGCTTCGCTTAACTTGGTGTGTAAGCTTTCTGGCTCCAAAGCAAAATCTGGAATTGATAGTTCTGTGTCTGACAGATGAATCACAGTGATGTGCGTGTCTTCAGTAGATGCAAACAGAATTTCAGTAAGGGTGATATCAGAAACTTCAACCTTGGCGTCTTCAGAATATTTTTCCATCAGGTTTTCTTCGTAACGAAGCGTGCTACCTTTTTGAATTGGAAAATTTTTATACTTCAATCCGACCTTCGCCTGTTGCGGATAGAAGTTAAATCCATTGGCTTCCGCAAAAGATTGTAACGCCTCTGCACGTGTACTCAACTCTATTACCATGCTGTGTGCAAGGCCACGCGTTAATTTGCGAGAAGCTAATGGGTGAGAAGAGAGGGCCTTGTGTTTGCTAAAACCACTAATTATTATCTCGCCACCGGAGTTGTGATAATCTTCTTCAAAATGATGCAATGCTTCTTGAAAAGTGTGATCCACCAGTTTTGTTTCTGCAAAATTGAATGTGATTTTTTTACCAAGTGGAAGATTGTTCCATATTTTCTGATAGCCCAAAAGGTTAGAGAAGATAGCCGACTTCAAAATTTTTATCGAATAACCGTCAGCGGTTTCTTTTATTTCATAGTTAGCTTTGAACAAACTTGAAAGAGGTGCTCCGTTGAAAATATGGAAGACGAATTTCACAAGGATACCTGAAGCAACCCCGAGCAACAAATCTTCAGATACAGTAACGAAAATGGTTGTTAGAAAAATCACCAACTGTTCAGGGCCAATTTTGTAGGTGCCAATAAATTCTTTTGGTGAAGCAAGCCTGTAGGCAACAGCAATCAACATTGCTGCAAGCGCTGCATTAGGAATTCTGTTGATTACAGGAATAAGAACAAGCATAGCGACAAGCAAAAACAGACCATGAAAGAAATTCGCCCACCGAGTGCGTGCACCGAAATTGACATTGGCAGAGCTACGCGCCACCTCTGAGATCATTGGCAAGCCGCCCAAAGCTCCCGATACTCCATTTCCAAGTGCTAGTGCTTTCAGATCAGTGTTGTAATCAGACTTACGTTTCCATGGATCTAGTCCATCAATGGCCTTTACGGTAAGAAGTGATTCAAGACTGTTCACAAACAAGAACATGAAAACGTAATACCAAAAAGTTCCATTTCCAATGGCTGCAAAACTGGCGGTGAATTTTACATCCTTCCAAAAATCAACAATGCTTACCAACGCAAAAGGCTTTCCGCTTGAGTCGAGAATGGTATTGAAGTTGAAATAGATTCCTAATGGAATTGTCAAAACTAATACAATCAACGGGGCTGGTATTTTTTTAAAGATGCCTCCCATAGCTGGCACGCCGAAAAGAATAGCAAGACTGAGCAAACCAATGGTAGCAATTTCCGGATGAGCGTTTTCAATGAATGTCGGAATATGAGTATAAAGTTCTATTGGACTTAATCCCTTTGTAAATGATGACTCTACTCCAAGAAGTACAGGAAATTGTTTAGCAAAAATCAGAACGCCTATTGCCGCGAGCATTCCATGAACAGCAGAGTGAGGAAAGAAATCGCTGAATGATCCCAATTTCAAAAAACCGAAAGCAACCTGAATTACCGACATGATGATCACTGCGGCACATGCAAGTTGTACGCCCGATATGCCTTCAATATTGAGCTTACCTAAATCAGTTACAGCTCCTGCGCAAACCGTAATCAATCCGGCAGCAGGCCCTTTAATGGTTAAGCGGCCTCCCATAAAAACACTAACAACAAGCCCGCCTACCATCGCGGTAAGCACACCCATTGCCGCTGGGAAACCACTTGCCTTTGCAATACCCAAACTCAAAGGCATTGCCAGTAGAAATACGAGGAATCCGGATAAAGCATCGGCTCTCCAATTTTGCTTTAGCCCTTCCAGTCCGTCTTTAGGAATTTCAAGAGTTTTCATTTTTTTAATCTTTATGTTATGACTTTAAATCTGTTGCTTCGTTTAATTATGTAGCGAGGCGTAAAGAGATTTAAAATTTTTCTACCTATTCAAAATCTGAATGGAATTGAGAAATCACCAACCGTTGTGGGTTGGGATTTAATTGCGCAACAATATGTCAACGCAATTCTTTTGAAGTGCGATCAGATAAGAAATGTATTGTTCAACAAGAATAACCCACGCTTTGCCTTGAGGCATTTATAGGTATGCTGAACGTAAACAAGAGACGAGTAGGTTGTCTCAATTTGAAGATAAAGAACTGAAACAAGATTAAAATCAAAGACGAATGTAAACTCCTTATGCCCTTCACCACTCTCTTCGCTTGCATCCACTTCTTCAGCAAACAAGCATAAGAGTTGGTTTTGGATTGCATTGGCATTTACAAATTCCGTTCCCTGTTTTTTGTTGGCTGTCAGTTCCTCAGAAAGAAGTAGAGGTGTCAGCAACTCAAGCGAGAAGACAAGTAGGGCAAAAAGTTTCAAAACTCGTATAGTTTTTCTTAGCATTTGACCTCTGTATAGTATAAAGGTTGTAAGATTCTGTTACAATTCAAATTTGTAAAATGTTTTACCTTTTTCTATTTCGAACCAACTCCAAAACACCATTTACAAATGTGAGAGGGTGAGGAGGATTCCCTGGCACATAAAGATCGATAGAATAGTTGTCGAGGAAGCTTCTGTTAAGCGCTCCGCCTCCTGCAAAAATGCCACCGCTAATTGCATCAGTGCCTACAAGGATGATAATTTTAGGAGTGGGGACCGCATCATAGCAAGTTTGTAAGGGCACCGCCATGTTTTCAGATATTGGCCCAGTGATAACAATTCCATCGCAATGACGTGGTGAGGCAAGAAAATCAATTCCAAACCTTCCCATATCAAAATTTGGATTACCACAAGCATTAAGCTCAGCTTCATCAGCGTTTGATCCTGCCGCTGAAATTTCTCTGAGCTTCAACGAGCGGCCAAATAAGGAACGAATTTCAGCTCTTATTTTATTTTCATCAAGTGTTATCGAGTTGAAGTCTCCTTCCTTTATAATCAATCGGTCGCGCACATTAGTGGCGATCTTATAGTCAGTGGTAAACTTTATTTTTTTAGGATAGGCAAACGAGCACTCACCACACATCACACACTTGCCCATGTCGATGCTAACAGGAGCCTTGTCAATCGCATTGGTTGGACATAATGCCACAAGTGTGTCTTCATCAATTTTTTCTAATGAAATTTCAGGTCTTCCTTTGAAAGGTCCAGGCAGTTGTGGTTTAGAAACATCAGGGATGAATTGTTTGCCTAACCGTTTTAAAATTTTAAAATCCTCAAACAGCATAACTATTTAATTTACTTTGGCAACACCTGAATCGCCTGGTTAATCAATATTGTCAAGAAATCAGGGCTTACCACACCAAAGATCAAAACAGCACCAATCAGCATCAGCGGAGGGACCGATTCCATAGGGCTCACTCGTTGCTTCACCTGAGCTTCCGGATTTTCAATAAATATCAAGCCGAAGAAATTCTTCACCATTGCATAAACAAAAAAGCAAAGCAGAAACATCACAATAAAAACAATCCACCATTTGCCTGAGATCATGAGAGATTTAAAAAGCATAAACTCTGTCATGAAGAGCCCCGATGGCGGCATTGCTACAATGGCAAGCAAACCGGCTAATATCGTAATGCTTCCTGTTGGACTGATTTTAAAATAACCACCGCACGACTCCATCATTTTGCTGTTGAAGACCCGATGAACTTGTCCGATTTGAAAAAATAAACCAGCCTTTGCAAATGCGTGAAGAGTTAAATGAAGGATAGCCACAAGGTAACCGGTAACACCGGTAGAGAAGGCTACTAAAATCAGACCGGCATGCTCCATGCTGGAGTACGCAAGCATGCGCTTATAATTATTTGTTTTTAAAATGAATACAGCAGCCAGAAATAAACTTGCCACGCCAGTAAGCAATAAGAGATTGTTCATCCACGGAAGAATGGATGTGTGACAATAAATTTGATAAAACCGATAGATCGCCATAAAACCAACGCCCATCAACGGACCGGAGAACATGGCACCGATGGGGGAGGGCGAACTGTCTTTCGCGTCAATGTCAATTGTAAACAACGGCACTATCCCCATCTTAACGCTAAAGCCAGCAAGTACAAAAATGAATGAGGTCTTAATCCAACCGATATTCATCTGCGGTGCTACCGCAACGAGACTGTTAATATCATTGGGCGTATTGTGAGCTGCAATACTCAGAAACATAATCCCCGCAAAGCCAAGTGTAACCCCGATTGAGCTTACAAATAAATATTTCCATGTTGCCTCCAGGGCGAGGCGATCTCGATCGTGGTAAATCAGCGATGCACCGCTTAATGTGGAAGCTTCCAAAAATGCCCACAAAAGACCGATGTGTGTGGAAAGAAACACACCGGAAATAGCTGTGACGAAAACTACAAATGAGCCATTGTGAATGGCAATGGTTCTGGCAATCTGGTTTCTCTTTCTTGCATAAATGATATAGTGAATGGCACAGAAAAAAGAAATTATTAGTGTGACGAATAAAAATAGAACGCCCAAGGCATCGGCATGAAGCAAGCCTGTAACTTCAAGGTTGAGAAGATTTAATTCTTGGAAGCACAACCAAGCGAGAAAACCTAAGTAAGTAAATATTAGCGCATGACTAATAGTTATCGATCTAACAAAGAACAGTGCGATGATGAGCATTCCGGAAGCGATGAAGTAGATTTCAGTCATCTGCTAGTCCTTTAGTTCTTTGAGTTGATCTACATCCAATGTGCTAAAGCTTTCCAGTCGATCAATAAAAATTCCTAAAATAAGTACAGATGAGAATACATCCAGCAACACAGCCAAGTTGACGAGCAAGGGCATTTCATTTCCAATCGCCAGAGATAATAAAAAGATTCCATTCTCAATGGTGAGGTATCCCATCATGTGGGTGAACACTTGTTTGTGAACAATAATCAAGTAAAGACCTGTGAAGATGGCTGCTATAGCACCTGTGAAATATTTTACCTGGATTTGTTGATCATGCAGCAGATAGGACAATAAGAAGCTAAAGAAAATTATGACTGAAACGATGGTTAACGAAATATAGCCGGGAACAACCAGTGTAACGGAACGATCGCCTGATTTTTTAATCAACAATCGATGAATGAAATAAGGCAACACGAATACTTTTATCACCAATGTTTCCAGCAGAATTAAAACCAAATGCCACACGTCCAAACTTTTTAGTTCGATGTAGGTAATGAAGAATAACAAAAGTCCTTGTATGGCAATTAAGGAGTTGTATGTTTTCATTCGTTCTGCTACAGCGAGGTAGATGAGTGTGACACCAAATGAAATGATAAGCAAGCTGATCATAGAAGTTTATTGGTGATGATGAGAGCTACTAAAAAGGCAATAGCGGCAATGGATGAAAGCGTTAAAATAAATTGCGGGTTCTTTTCCATTTTTAAACGAGCACGGAATGATTCCATGAACCCAACAATTACGGCAAACAAGAAAATGGTTCCAATGAATATAAGGACCCGGATCCAAAGAGTCTGGTGCTCAGGTAAAATGAAGTTGGCAATGAGCGCACCAAAAATTCCAAACTTAAAAGCATTGGCGAGCTGTATTAATCCCAAATCGAACCCGCTGTTGTCGAGCACAATTACTTCATGAACCATTGTGAGCTCCAAATGAGTTTTTGGATCATCTACTGGCAAACGACTATTCTCAACCATAGCAATTTGAATAAGCACATACGATGCAAGCAATGACAGCACCAGGTAGGTGCTGGAATTGAGATGCCAGTGAGCGAAGATCTCGTAAAATGAATCGTAACCTGCCATCATGGAGAATGTGCCAAAAAGAATGATGAAGGCAGGCTCAGCTAGCATGGAATATAATGCTTCACGATTCGCACCCATTCCTTCAAAACCGCTGCCCGCATCGAGTGCGTTGATGATCAGGAAAAATTTGCCGAGGCCGAGAAGATAAATGAAAAGTAATAAGTCGCCCTGAAATGAGATTAGTCCAGAGGCATCGCCAAACGGGATAAAAAATATGCTGAATAAAATAGTAGCAAAATAAATCAACGGACCAATTTGAAAGATTACACTTGTAGTAGTGCTGTACACATTTCCCTTTCGCAATAGTCGTTTGATATCAAGAATTGGTTGTAGTAATCCAGGACCCTTACGTCCGCTAACTAGCGCTTTCACTTTTACAATGATACCCGGGAAGAGGAGGGAAGTCAGTATGATGAGTGCGGCTGGAATCATAAGGCATTCACAATAGTTAAAAACGCTACGATTAAAATAAATCCAAGTCCGTACAAAATGTAATGCTGAATTTTTCCGCTACGCAAAACCGTGAACTTAAGCATGATGATCATGAATAATTTCGAGGGGTTTAAAATCAATACTTTTTCAAGTTCATCTACCTGATGGGTTTCATATTTTCTTTTCTCTGAAGGGAAAATATCTTCTTTATTAATTGCATGATAGTGAGTTTTTATTCCTGACAATGAAAGCGAAAGGTTTTTCAGATTGTCAGCAAATGTGGTAGAGGTATATTGATGCTCAGGCGTTAGTGCTGGATATCCGCATCCCCAAGTAGGCCCCCCTGCAATCGTTATGCGTTTCTGCTGCATTGATCTCAATGCATACAAAATGATAACTAAAATTATAAACAACCCTAGAGTAATGCTCAACGGTTGAAGCATTGGACTTACCAGATCAGCTTGATGAATAGTTGCGATAGGCAAATACAAATTAGCGATGCTTTCGATAGTTGGTATGAG
>Ga0207155_1065_pt2 | contig 24526 bp, 27 predicted proteins | sample Alteio_BWMinHeat_26_FD_153515 | JGI IMG/M metagenome (GOLD analysis project Ga0207155, IMG submission 153515) | Enriched cells from forest soil in Barre Woods Harvard Forest LTER site, Petersham, Massachusetts, United States -... | ecosystem: Environmental > Terrestrial > Soil > Temperate forest >... | reverse complement strand
GAAAGAGCTCAGAGGGCGGCTGGGCGATCGTCCAACTCGGGGAACTGACGGTGGCCGCAAAAAGACCACCCGCTAATGCAATCGAAATGATCAATAGATGGACGGATGTAGACAACAGTTTGTTTAACAGCAAATGCTCCAACACCAATAAATCATAGAGGGTGCCGCATGGCTTGGACGGGCCGTGGAGCAGGATTTACGGCCGTGACCATTTGATTCTTGAAAACCTGCTGACGGGCCAGCCCTGCCCGTCAGTCTGGGGGCGCCAAGGATTTGATATGAGACTGTTACTCATTCGCCATCTATTGATCATTTCGATTGCATTAGCGGGTGGTCTTTTTGCGACCACCGTCAGTTCCCCGAGTTGGACGATCGCCCAGCAGCCCTCTGAGCTCTTTCACTCGAAGTTCCGTTACATCATTCTCAGCACCGAAGTTCAAGCTATCGGGGACCACCAGATGCGATCCGTGGACGTGCTTATGGACGGCAGCGCGTTCTCAGAGGAGAACCTCAAAGAGTTGTTCGAGCTGTTATCCAAGAGGTACCCCGAGCCTCAGTGGATGGATGCGTCGGTCCTCACGTCTCTGGAGCAAGTAAAGACCCCGGAGGAGTTCGACCGATACGGCAGAGCACAGTTCTCTGGAGCGAAGAGCTACCCCCCCCCATTTTGACGACTATGATCGCGCGATTTTCATGCGACATGGCGAAAACCACCTCTTCCGCTACACGGTTCGGTCGATCCGCCCCGAGCGTGATATGAAGACTATCGTCCTCAAGGGGTACGACCCGGCTACCCACAAGCGTGCTTCGTAAACCTTCCCTCAGGATGCTAAATAAGACTCAGACCCTAATCTTGCGGAAGCATTGGGTAGGATATCAGTTGCCTCATATCAGCGCACAGATGGCCCGCCAGCGGCATACCCGATGAGGTCTTATCTACTGGTTGGATGTTGGGCGTCAAACCGAACACTGCTGCAAGGATGATTGATTCGTGAGAGGCCGGTAAGCCTGCGCAAGCCTTACGGCAAGGGAGGGGCCCAAATCAGTTGCACGAAACCAGCGAGGAGCGAGTGGGCAACCCGGATGACTTGGGGATGTCAGGCGGCGGCTGAGTTAGCCTGATGGTTCCAGGGTAGCCAGTCGGCTGGAGCTCGGGCCAGGTGGTCAGCATGGCGCAGGAGTTGGGTAAGATAGTCGAATGGGTTGGCTCCACATAGCTCGGCAGTGTGGATCAGGCTCATGAATAGATCGGTCGCGCAACGTTCTTGGTGCGATAGAACAACGAGCACTTGCCGTGCGGGAACTCATATTTTCGCCCATCAGGGCGTTCTGTTGAAAAAGGGGAGACATGGGTGCATACCATTGGGTTCGCTTACTCCTCAGTCAAATAGGTCGACCTGCGCATCTTTGTGCGGCTGAATACGCCATCCTGGAATCGCGCCCTCGCCATTCTGGTGCGCGGGCTTGGCAGACTCTTCAATTAGTTGCGCGAGGATCTTGAGATTGAGCCGAAAGTATAACTTGGCGGGCACACCGGACTTTCTTTCATCGAGAACGCCGCGCGCCTTTAGCTTCCTCCTGGCTGTCTCCTGTTCCCGCCGAGTCAGCCCGGTCTCTCTTTCCCATTCCGTCTGCGTCCTGCAGAGATGACCGGGGCGGAATCCCGCGAAAAAAAGGTGTTCACCTCAAGATAGTCAACAACCTAACTAAGTCGGCTGATTCGTAATTACGGTGACGTATTTGCGGGCGGGTCAAGCCGCTCGAGTGAGCCCTTTGGCATCCATCTTGGCGAGAAGGACTTGGAGATCACGGCGAGTAAAAGTCCAGCGGAAGGGTCTTGCGGTCTGCTCATAGTGGGTCTGGAAAGAAAGCAAGCATCGTTCTGGATGGGACAAAAGAGTCGAAATCATTAGGGTAAGGACTTTTCTCTGAACAATCGAGAAATAGATTTCGATCTGATTGAGCCAACTGGCGTGGACCGGTGTATGAACAAGGATGAGATTCGGCCATTGGGAACGAAGACGATCGACCGCTTTTTGACCGCGATGAGTGGAGGCGTTATCCATGATCCAGAAAACGCGGTGAGCGGACTTGTAGGGCTGTTGGCTCATGACCTCGCTGACAAGACGATTTACGGGAGCAATCCCGCTCTTGGGTTCACAGCGGCCAAAAACTTTAGCGCGGTGGACGTCCCAAGCTGCAAGGTACGTCCAGGCGCCCTCACGAAAGTACTCGTGCTCGACACGCATGGCGCGATTGGAAGCCAGGGGCAACGTCGGTTGTTTGCGACGGCGAGCCTGAATGCTGGTTTTTTCGTCTGCCGAAATGACAAATTCATCAACTTCCAAGGGGATTCCTTCCCAGATTCGCTCATAGAGGTCGAGGACGCGACCGGCCTTTGCAGCAAAGTTTGGATCGCGAGGGAAAATCCAACTGCGATGTTGCCAAGGGCGAAGGGCATCGCTGGAGAGCCAGCGCCACAGCGTAGTACCGCTGATCTCGGCTGCCAGACCTTGAATAATCACTTGCTGCCGGATCTCCGCGATCGAGAATCGGGACAAGGGAAGCCCGAGGCGATGAGGAAGTTCGCAAGCGAGTGCCTTAACCTGAACGATGAGACTGGGGGGAAAAGCGAGCCTTTCGCCCGCCGCGCGGCTGCTCCTCAAGGCCAGGGAGTCGAGAAAGCGAGAATCTCTTGCGCCACTTACTGACAATCTGGCGGGGGGTGTCCAGACGGGCAGCTATGACATCATTAGAGAGACCTTCGCTGGCAAGGAGGATGATCTTGGCGCGAATAACATCACGATACGGTGACGTATATTTTCGCGCTGCGGTTTCGAGCTTCTCGCGCTCTTCCGAACTCAAGGTGACTTCGAATGGGCTTTTTCTTGGCATCAATGACATATCTCCTTCGCCGGAAGCTTACCAGATATGTCATCGAATCCACCAGATAATATGTCATCGTATTTAGGAACAGGAGTACTTAGCTAAGTCGTCTGATTCGGAATTACGGTGACGTATTTGCCGGGGTGAGGCAGGCCGCGCAAGTGAGCCCTTTTGCCTATCTTGGCGAGAAGAGCTTGGAGATCGCTGCGAATAAAAGTCCATCGGAAGGGGTTAGCGGTCTTCTCGTAGTGGGTCTGGAAGGCAAGCAGGGAACGTTCTACGTGGAGTAAAGAGGCGAAGTCGTTTGGGGTGAGGACTTTTCTCTGAACGATCGAGAAGTAGATTTCGATCTGATTCAGCCAACTGGCATGGACCGGGGTATGGACAAGAATGAGGTTCGACCATTGGGAACGAAGACGATCGGCTGCTTTCTGGCCCCGATGAGCGGAAGCGTTGTCCATGATCCAGAAAACGCGGTGCGCGGACTTGGAAGGCTCTTGGTTCATGACCTCACTGACAAGGCGATTCACCGGAGCAAGCCCGCTTTTGGGTTCGCAGCGGCCAAACACTTTGGCGCGGTGGACGTCCCAAGCTGCAAGGTAGGTCCAGGCACCTTCGCGAAAGTACTCGTGCTCTACACGCATGGTGCGATTGGAAGCCAGCGGAAAAGTCGGTCGTTTGCGGCGACGAGCTTGAATGCTGGTCTTTTCGTCCGCCGAAATGACGAAATCGTCAATCCCCAAAGGGAGTCCTTCCCAGATTCTCTGATAGAGGTCGAGGACGCGACCGGCCTTCGCCGCGAAGTTGGGATCGCGAGGAAAAATCCAACTGCGATGTTGCCAAGGGCGAAGGGCATCGCCGGAGAGCCTGCGCCACAGCGTCGCACCGCTGATTTCGGCAACCAGACCTTGAGCAATTACTTGTTGCCGGATCTCGGCGATGGAAACCGCGACAAGGGAAGTCCGAGGCGATGAGGAAGCTCGCAAGCGAGTTCCTTAATCTGTACGACGAGACTGGGGGGGAAAGCGGGCCTTGCGCCCACCGCGCGGCTGCTCTTCAAGACCAGGCAGTAGAGAAAGCGAGAACCTCCTGCGCCACTTGCTGACAATCTGGCGCGGCGTGTCCAGGCGGGCAGCTATGACGTCGTTAGAAAGACCTTCACTGGCTAAGAGGATAATTTTGGGCGCGAATCACATCCCGATACGGTGACGTATATTTTCGACTTGCGGCTTCGAGTTTCTCGCGTTCCTCGGAACTCAATGTGATCGCGAATGGACTCTTCCTTGGCATTAATGACGCATCGCCTTCGCCGAAACCTTATCAGATACGTCACCGATCTGCCAATTAATACGTCATCGTATTTAAGAACGGAAGCACTAAGCTAGCCGTCGGACCGGATGGGTGCCGACTCTTCGCCCCTCTCTCCGGTACTGGCGCGGATGCGACGCAATGCCGTAACAAGTACATAAATCACGATGAGGGCAGCCACTAATAGCCTTGGGAAATCCCAGTTACCATGACCTATTGTCCTCCAACTCCTAAATGTAGCTACGGACCAGACCGGAAGGTTCTCTATGACCGCCATATCGAAAAGCTTCTCGAGGCCTCTGTAAAGGATCAGGCAGCCGCCCACGAATGATGTTAAAAGCCCCCATCTTGCTCCGATCTTGAGGGCGATGGCCGCGACCAGGAGGATCATGGAGTCCCCCATCAGTCTTACTGGGCTAATGATAATAATTCTGTCGGCCAACGCTGAGCGCACGAGTTCCTGGACTCGGAGCCAGGTCAGGACGAAGTCAAGAATTGCATACACCAGAATCAGCCCGCTCAGATTAAAGAGGGATCTTATGAACCAACGGCGCGTTCGGTCCAGCAGGACGGCCGATCTCATAGTTACCTCACGTTCTCAAGCTTTAACGCTGTTACTTGATCTCAGACGCAAAGTGCTTATCAATGTCACTCCACTGACCTTCGGGGGCCAGGTCATTTGGCCGAAACAAGTTTAAGAGCCCGCTTCCCTTGGGGGAAGATCCCTTATCTATCCCTGCGGCGTGAAACATCTCGTGAACAAGGTTCTGGGCGAGGAAGGCATTGTCGTTGTGGAGGAAAGCCACCCTGTTAATCACGACTTGCGTATGGTTTTCCACAGTTTGCCCAAAGCCATCGTCCGAACCGAATTTAGATGTATTTAGGCCTCCCAGGCCCTGCACCGATACCTGGTCATTGCTCACAAAGAAATTCAGGCCCTGGGAAGTCAGTTGAGTATCCGGAGACGAAACGTGCACAGGCGAACCTAAAGGTGAGCCTTCTTCGTCAGAAGCCTCTCGGTTCTGAAGCGGAACGGACCGGTCAGCGGCTTGTGGGCGATACGAGAGATTTCGCCGACTCCGCGTCAAGCGAAAGGCGCCAGCTGCTGCCTCCATCGGTGGTGCGCCAAAGCTTATCCTTTTCAACCTGAGAGCCGTACTCCTGGGTCCGGCTGGTGCCAAGCAGCCATCCATGCTTTGGGTCGCCAAAATAGACAGCGTCGGACATGGTTTCGCCCTCGTCTGTACGCAGAACAGCCCAACTGCGTCCGCCGTCCTGAGTGTGGAGCAAGAGTGCAATGCTCTTGTAAGGGGTCCTCGTACCATTGAGCTCAAGGTGACCGGCAGCCCACCCCACGTTTTCGTTGAGAAAGCAAATCGACCCTATTCCGACGCCTTGGATCGGGCTGTCCTGGGGCTGCCAAGTCTCGCCTGCATCGATGGTGTGGTAAATGGTCCCGCGGGGCCATTCAGCCGCCCAGCCGATCTTGGGGCTGATAAAGAACAGTGCACCGATGTCTTCTTTGCTGCGGGCGAGCCTGCGTGCGCGCCAGGTAACACCTCCGTCCAAGGTCTGACAGATCAACCCAATTCCACCGCTCAGCCATCCTACCTGAGAGGAGAGAAACTGACCTCGATGCACTGTCGCCAGTTCTCCATCAAGCCGGATGGAAGGAGGCGAACGCTTCCAGGTGACACCACCATCGTCGGTTGTCCACACCAGGGTTGCATCGAAAGCCCAACCATGTGTGTCATCGACAAATCGGATCTCTGTGTCGATGCCTGGCCGGTATTCCGTGCCCTGATCCAATTTGCCGATAGCCGACCAAACTTGGCCGCCATCCCTAGTTCGCAGGACCTCTGCCTTGCTGTTAAGGGCCCATCCGTTGGTCGTGTCAATAAAGCTCACCCGTCTGAAATGGTCCAGCGAGTCACCAGGCACTTTGTGCCAAGCTGCCCCCCCATCCATAGTCCACAAAAGATCCCCCGAGTGCGTTGCTATCCAAGCTGCGTGTGAGCCCCGAAATTGGGCATCCTCGAAGACACTAGGGACGCCTGTCTCTCCCCCGGGCGTGGCAGAACACGCAGATTGAAGGATGCATGAAAAAGTGAGGAATAACATCACCGTCGCCATTCGCACTGCCATCGTACCGCAAGCCCAGCCGCGACTCAATCGCGGCAGTCTGCCATTGCCGGGGAAACCTAAGTCTTTCACCACGCCTACGCCGTATCTATTCCACCATCGGGGAGGTCTCACCGCAGTCAGATGAAATCGTGCAGGTTGTTGTCGCATGGATTCACTCTATCGCAGAACTACCAAGACAGGCATTTTTCGTAAATCTCCTTATTGTAGCGAGCCGATGACGCACCATTATCGTCCTCTCGGTGCTTTGCTGCTTTGGCTCCTGTCCCATGCCCCAATTCGTGCAGCATCGTCTTTTCTCGTCTCATGTCGGGTGATAGGATGGGGTAGAGGTAACCCTCGCCAGGACCTATCGGGCCGGCTTCGCTAAAGAATTGAGATCCAAGATGCATGGTGGGGTAGGTGATGTCAAGTACCCAAAGCAAACTCGGTTCGGTTTCTGCGTTGTTGCCCTGGTCGGCCAATCCTCCGTCGACGATCTTGTGATCATACTTCATGCCCAGCAGGTAATTGATGGGGTTCTTTCCGCTACCGGTCCCAGCGAGAAGGTCGCGGCAAGCCTTCCGGCTGCGTAGGATCTCAATGACCAGCGCTATTGTCCGCTTAACCATGTCTTCGTGGGTTTCGATTCCGTCGTCAGCCACGAAGGTAGCGGAGAAGCTGAGCAATTCTCCGCTTGTTAAGTTCCCGCCATATATGAAGTACCCTCCATTCCTAAGCTCTACAGTTGATCCAATCGGCGCAAGACCTCCCGCTCCGCTCGATAGCAGGCTGAAGAACATCCGGTACTCTCCCTCAGTAATGACCCGAATGCCATCGACAAAGAGACCTGGGCCCGACAGAGAGGCGTCAAAGAAAATACTGTCGGGCGGAATGAACGGAGAAAGACCGGAGGGGTCGGTCAGGTTCACTGGATCTCCCATTGCATATGAGTACCGGTTAAGACTTTGGGGATTTCCGATGCCGCCGCTCATCGGGTCTGGTTACCTGAATCGGCCGATGCCTGTGCTGTATTGCCTATTGATCGCATAGTCAGTGCCGTCCGGATCTCGCTCGTAGCTGGTAAAGCGATGCTTCTCCAGATTGCCGCTGACGCCGCCGTCTTCCCCGAATGGCAGATTGTCCTGGGTCCCGATCACGCTTCCAATAGCGCCGGTCGTCATCCGAGTGGATAGCAGATCGGGATGATAGAACTTCAGGCCAGTGCCTGTGGCCGAGCCATTCGTGTATTCGGCAATGACCTGACCGCCCTCCCAGATGTAGTAAGTCGTGGTGCTGCCGCTAACTGCTTTGACCCTGCGGTTCGCCGCATCGTAACGGTAGTCGATTTCGCCCGCCCCGGCGTTTAATCGCCCATTCCGGCCAATTGAAGAGCCCTGCAAGACGTGCGATCTCGCCCCGTCGAGGGCCCTCTGTGTAGACAGCTCTGATTCTTTCGTCCTTACCCTCGTCGGACTTGTAGCGCCGCTCGGTATTCGCCATGAACGCCAGGGCGAGGCTACTGGCAGGTCGGCGATCTTCAGCCAGGTCATTCCTCCATCGGAGGATCGGTAAAAATCCCCGCGCTGCCGAAGCCCGTAGCCTACACCGTCAGCAGGAAATGATACGCGGGTAAAGCTCAGGTCTGAGGGATTGATGGGGCTCCAGACGCCTCCGCCGTCGGCAGTCGTAATGACGTGATCCAGGAACGCTATGGCTCGAGTAGGCGATGGAGCAGCTATCTCTCCAACAGACTTAGAGTGATCGTCTGAATAGCACACGGTCCAAGTCTCGCCGCCATCTGTTGTCCGGAGTATAACCACGCCGTACGTGTATTTCTGGTGTTCCCTGTCATCGAGGGCCGTGCTCCCACCGACGTAGCCGACTTCATAGCGCTAGCCGATGGCCTGCACCAGCTCGACACATCTTGACGTTGGGCTTCTCGGAAAATGCTGCCCAGCTAACGGGACCTCTTCTCAATTCTGCGAAACATCCGCGTCAGATTGAGGTGTTATGAATGCCTGCCCCACGGCGCGATCATCTTTCGATCAGCCGTAGGTGCCCCTCGCCAAGTACGTAACACTCGAGCGGTAGGTCGTCAGGAGGCTTGAGCCCCTGAAACTTCTGGACAAAGCTGATACCGCTTACCAGTCTTCCGCCTGCCTCGTCTCGAACTGTAGGCGCACTTGAAACAAACTGCCTGTACGTTTCATCACAGCTAGCCTCTCGCTTTAGCTCCAGCTTCATCAGGAGTGCCTGTTCCAAAATCCGATCTGTGATCTCCGACTCTCCAACGTGTTTGTAGCGGATCTTGATTATGCGGGACCGTCCCCTGGACGGCGGCGTCTCGAAGAGGAACACCTCTTCGTTAATGACGAACGAACTGTACTGTATAATCCGGTCGCAAGGTCGATACGCAATTATCCGTCCGTCAATGGCAATACCGTGACGACCAGGAGCTGGCGCACTCGCGAGAACGGAAAGCAACAGTGAGGCGGCCAGCATAGCTGCACGAACCATTATGTTCACCGTATCTTCTCCACGTCTGTCGGGTAACCTTTGTAAGGTGCACCCTTTCCCTTCAGGAAGTCAGCCTTTGGCACGGGCGTGACATATTCCATCTTTATCCTCTCGACCGTTTTTCTTCCCTCCACCCTAACGTCACCCGTAAATCCGATAACCATGTACCCTATTGCCTGGGCGGTGATATTCTTTGCAGCGCCGACGTCAAGTCCTCCGAAAAAGTCGCTTGCATGGCTGTGGGCATCCTGAAAGCTAGCGCCTTTGGACTCAAAATATGCTTCGAGAGTCTCGTGGCCAACAAGGTCGCTTGACGAGTAGCCTCCTGAGTTCTTCGGCTGATCCAGGAGAGCGGCCTGACCGAATGCGATTGTGTGTTCACCCGTATGGGGGGCATCAGACCGTCCGAAGAACACCAAGGGTTCCTTTGCCGCGTCAATGGCGTTGATGGTGACGTGGTGCTTCGTGTCGGTTATCGCGTTGAAGAGCTCTTTATCAGCACCCTTCAGCGTCTTGCCCAAAGCCTTCAATGCGTCTTTATCCAACTGATTACCATTTGAGTCGACTATGACGATCTTGTTGTCCGCCCCGAAATCCACATGAAATGAGACATCGGCTTGTAGTTGCCTTGCGTACTCGTCCTGCTCGCTTCCAATGACCGTGATGTCTAGCCCAAGGGGATCAATAAACCTTAGCGGATTCACTCGTACATAGCTGTACAGATTCAGCTGCTGTGGATCAGCCTGCCGTGTGAGTTCTAAGAAGAGCGGATCGGCGCCCGCGAATCTCCCTTGCGCCGATGAGTAATACCTTGCCCCGAAATAGTCGAGGCCAGTCTCAGCATCTCTCTCTTTCGAGGTGAATTTCTGCCGCGTATCGTCCGTTGCATTATAGCCCTGGCTTAGAGTGCGCCCTCCAAAGCCTGACTGGATCTCACTCCCGAACGGCAAGTAATCGTGTCGTGCAATTACCACGCCCGACTGGTTTGTCACAACCCGCGTGCTGAGCAATTGATCGGTTGTCAAATAGCTGGTGCCAGCGTTAGAGCCGCTGGTCGGCCCGCCGTACTCGGCGACCAACCTCCCTTGAATATCATACACCAATATAGTCGGGGATGCACTGCCAACAGTTTTGATCACTCGTCCTTCATTTCCATCATATGCGTAGGAGGAGCTTACGCTGTTCACGGTACAGCTTGTCATGTAATTCTCAGCATCGTAGCTATAGCTTCCGCCGTGTCCGTCGTTCGTCTGATTGCCTGATGCGTCGTAGATCGTTCCAGGCGTCTGGATCTGATTGGTGGACGTATTGAACGCGTTTAGGGCCTGCGGTGTCTGAGGAGCGATCGGTATGCCAGGCGATGCAGTGACCGCCATGTTCCCGTACCGGTCACAGGAATAGGTTTGTGACCAGGCAGCCGTGCCCCCTGCTGTAAGGGCTTCGCTCACTCCGGCCAGGCGGTTGAGCATGTCATACGTATAGCTCTGGATTCCAACGACCGTTGCCGCGATCGTTCCCGCAGCGACGGTTATCGTCTGGCTCTGCGGGTTACCGTTGTTCTTGGTCAGGTCCAGCGTGCCGTCGGTTTTCAATACTCCATATGTGTAATCGAGCTTGAGGGTGCTTGAATCGGTCGCGGACGTTCCCAGCCCAATCAGGGTAGGCTGCAATCTGCCATTGTAGGAGGTGTGCTCGACGAGATTGTTTCCAAGGGTCATAGCCGCAATCTGCCCGGGCGCTGTATAGGAAATCCCTGACGCATAGGTCTTGCCGGCAGAGGTGGTCACTCCATTTACTCGGCCGGCATTATCGTAGCCAGTCAGGACAGTCTTGCCTGAGGGATAGGTCTCGGAGGTCATATGGCCAGCCAGGTCGTATCCGTAGGTCATTGGATAGGTGACGCCCAGTGTGACCTGCTGGCCGCCGGTCGGCCGCCCCAGGGCGTCGTATCCTGAATAGGAATAGCCGTCATTGGCTAGTTGTCCGCCTACCGCCGATTGCAGTAATACCGAAGTGAGTTTGCCAATGCCGCCGGGCGCGGTGTCGTAGTCATAATTGAATAAAGTCTGGCCGGTGCTGAGCGTTTTGGTCTTGACTCGGTTCAGCCCGTCATAAGTGAAACTGACTGATGTCCCGTTCGGATTAGTCTTCGTTTGCAGGTTAGAGGCTTTATCGTAGGAATAAATTGTTGCAACCTGCACGCCTGACGCGTTTACTTGCTCTGGGTTCTTAGCAGTCCTGAGTCTAGACAGGCTATCGTAAGTATATGTCCGTGTTTGCTGCCCTTGCCCCTGGTTAACGCTGGTCAGGCTTCCTAAGGCATCGTAAATGGTATGAAAAGAGATGGCAGTGATGGCGAGAGCCTGAAGACGGGCGCGTGAGGCTGACGTTCTCAGTTTCGTCAGGTACCTTATGCTTTCGGGCTTCGGGATGCCTGGCGATCATTGCTGCGAGCCGCCAGGGAATGCTCGGCGACACCTATAGGCCAAGAGCCTGCTGTCGTAAACGAGCTTCCCAGCCGCACGCGCCCTGATGAGACTCGATCTCGGATCAATGTTTGTCGCTCGCTTTCGCGAACCCGGCCTCGGCTGACCCGTATAGGGTCCCGAGCTCAAAGGCTCAAACGTTTTGGTTATCGGCCTCGGCCATTCCATCGATTGAGCCGAATCTCAACAGGAGGAATTATGACAACGATTCTGCCTCCGCGTAAAGCGGACGATGACACGATACGCTATGTTGGACTCGACCTCGCCAAGAAAGAAACTCAGGTCGCGGTCCTCAACTCCGACGGCAAACAGATCGCCTCAAGGCGATTTCAGGCTACCGCCGGAAACTATCGGCAACTGGCATCCGAACTCGGCCGTAACGATTGCGTGGCTCTCGAGGTTTCGACCAACTCGTTCAACGTGGCCCGCATTCTGATGACCTCCACAGCCAGAGTTCGCATCTCCGATCCAGTGAAAACCAAAGTGATCGCCAGCGCCAAAGTGAAAACCGACAAGATCGACGCCCGGGTTCTGGCCGAACTCGATCGCGCTGATTACCTGCCCACCGTCTGGCTACCCGACCATTATACCGACCGGCTGCGTCACCTGATGAGCAATCGCCAGTCTCTGGTCGACCGCCGCACCGAACTCAAGAATCGAGTTCACGGCATACTGCATCGCGAGATCATCAGCACCATCGGCTCTGACCTCTTCGGCAGGTCTGGTTCGCTCCAGCTTGATTCCATCGCCGCCACTGACGAACTTGACTGCTGGGACCAGGCCGAACTCGAATCGGCCCGCGGTGAGATTGCCGAGAAGGACTTGCGCATCGCTGAGATGGAAAAAGCCATCGCCGCATATCTGTGCTCGAATCAGGCTGCGGTCCAGATGGTCGATCTACTGTTGTCGATTTCGGGCGTCTCACTGGTGGTCGCCGCTGGACTGGTTGCCGCCATCGGCGATGTCTCGCGGTTCACCAAGGGCAAGCAACTTGCCTCTTATTTTGGTCTGGTCCCCTCGACTTACCAGTCCGGCGACAGCTCCGGCTATCACGGACGCATCACCAAACGGGGAAGAGCCCAGGCCAGATGGCTGCTGATCGAAGCCGCCGAGCACGCCCGCAAGTCGGGGCCAATGCGCGCTTTCTACCTGAGAATCGCCAAAAAGCGAAACCATAACGTCGCCGTCGTCGCCGTTGCCAGAAAGCTTGCCGAGATCATCTTCCGACTGCTCTCCAAACAGGAAGACTATCTCTATTCCATTCCAAGGCTGACTGACGAAAAACGCGCCAGGCTCAGGATGCTGGCCTCTCAAACTTGCTCCTCATCACCTGGTGATGCTCCCCGGCGACCCTCTGGTCCGCGCGACGGATCACCTCGCTCTCCGCTATATGGCTCAGGGCTCCGCGGCCGCAAGATCAAGTCCGATATTGTTCGCAAGGCCAGCACCTATGCGGAGGCCGCTTATCGCACGATGGTCCAGGCCAGGGCCGCCGGCAAGCGACTGGACGCTCCGATCGGGTTCGATCCAACCAGGCCATCCGCAATTGATTGGCAAGCTGTGCTGGAAAAAGCCGCCATAGCTATTGCCAACAAACAATCATCGCCGTCACACCCGGAGCGCTCCCTATCAGCGCCGACAGCAAAAGCCAAACTCCCCGGCCGGGAGGTCCGTTGATCCAGCGCCCACCCGAGGCATAACCACGGCGGCCAATTCTACGCTCCACTCGATGAAACTCAAGGGCAAGCTCCATCGGGCTCCCGGCAGCTTCTGGAGGTTGCTTCGCGGCTTCTTTAATATCTTGCTGCCTCCCGCCCGACCCTTGACTTTCATCTTCGTTACGCGATTTACTGGCCGCCATGGTGGTTATGCCTTTTTCTATGCCTCATCCACTTGACCTTTTCATCAATCCTTATGGTCCAGTACCAGCATTGGCTCAGGAATAGACCTGCGCTCGCGCCACCGCCGACGGTCGCGAGGACGCGGTGATAGGGTATCGGGTGCTGGAGAGCGAGTTTCAGCGATGCAATTTGGTTCGGTTTCATGCTTAACAATCCCTAGCAAGATGAGCCCCCTGACCTGCATTGCGGGCGTGAGGCTGCTTTCGACTTGGCGGAAATTTGTAACAAATCTAAATCGTTGCTGCGTGAAATGTAATGACTCAGCGTGAACCCTTTCCCTGTGCGACGGCTCCAACCCGATTTAGAATCACGCTTTGTCATTCTCCGTCATCGACCGGCGATTGTGGAGCCTCAATGGCATTCAAGAGGTCATCGGTTCGATCCCGATTAGCTCCACCAAATACTTCAATACCTTACAGACTCTTTAGCTAGTTCTCCTTTCCTCGGTTTTGGCAAATTTTTGGCAATCGGATTCCGAGCCGTACCTCGCTATGCGAGCGAGAGCCCTCCTGTTTCGCTCATCAAGGGCGTTGTGTATCGTGCCGTCATCCGCAAGTCCGAATGTCGGAGAATGGCAGCGATGGTGACCGGGTCCGCGCCCGTATCCGCCAGCCTAGTGGCTGCGGTATGGTGCGAATAATAATCGCCCGCAACTATACGGGTCTACTCGGGCTTGATCACTTAAACGGGCAGCCGTGATTCAAGCAGTGGGCGCCAACCCGGCGGGTCGTCGCCGTCCAATTCCTGCACGGCGCTTCCTTCAATCGGAGCCGCTTGCCGGCGAGGGTGCATGTGGGGTAGCCTTGTTGTCATCCGAGGAGAGTGAACCATTGCCCGTTGTCGGCATAGAGAATTCCAGCATGGAGAATTCCAGCCGGGATATTCCAGCCAGCGAGTCGCAGGAGGTTTCTTCATGTCTTCAGCCAAACCGCCAGTTTTGACGCTGTCTTTGCTTGCTGCGCTAATATTCGTGTCGGGGATTGACGCCGGGCAGACTGATCGCGCAGCGGGGACAACCGTTCAGTCCTCCACAGATCGGCATGCCGCGCAGGAAGAACTCCTCCTCGCTCCGTCACCTGAGGATAAGATCAAGTACGAACCATTTCTAAAGTCGCCGGATACGGGTCTGTGCAGGGTGGTACCGCGGGAAAAGGCTGAAGACCCCGCAATTCGGGGCAACGGCTCCAATTATTCCTTCCTCCGGTTGACCCACGAATATGGCTTCGGATCCGAGATCGGGCTCGAGAATGGGAGGCTCTACACCTCGTTTGGAGGAACCGACCTGGGGTTCATCTCGTCAATCGGAGACGTTCCAATCGACGGAGTTGATCTGAGCCAGCCGGCCGCGAAGTTCCTCGTGAGTTACAGACCTCCTGAAACCGAACAAGCCGCCAAAGACGAGCAACAGAGTCTCTTGGATGGAATTGAAGGCGGCGGTTACGTATTCCACCGGTCGGCTGCCGCCCATACAAACACCACCTACATAATGCGGGCTATAGAGTACGGCAGGTCCGATGTCATAGCTATATTCCGCGTGGTGAGGGAAGATGCGGCCGGCAGCCTGACGATCCTGTGGCGGATACTCGAACGGTTTCCCACTCCAGAGCCGATTCAGGTCGATCAGCGGTAGACGTGTTTAACGAGTCGACGGACACGACGCACCGCCCCTCCTTGGAACGTTCGTCATTACTCGTCGCCCAAGACCGGCTATCCTGCCGATTGCCGAATCCACGGGCAGTATTTGGATGGTGGAGAGCGTCGACCGTTAGCAAAAGACAGGAACGCCCTCGACATCCATCCAGGACCCTCGCTCCGATGTCCGATTGGCCACGTATGTCGTTGTCACCTGACCACACAGTTCAACCTGTATAGGCGTGAGGGGACGAGCAGGAGATAGCGGGCATGAACATCCCTCGCAACTGGTCGAGTACCGGTTCGGAAGAGCTGATGTTCGACTAGTCGGCGAGGATCGGCGGCCCAAGTTCCTATGCTCGCCAACAGCACCTGCTCGAGAGAAAGGCAAGGCCCAGTCCGTCTTTTTGAGGGTCCCTGCCTCTAAGGGACGGTGACATTGCCCAGGGTTATCAAGACTGGCCGCAGAGGTATGCATTTGGCGGCGCGGTGGAGTGGCTCTGGCTTGCCCCAACTCCGAACTATGAGGGCCTGGATTGCACTACTCTGAGCTCTGGGGGCGCGGAGTGGGAATCGGTTTGGGGTAAGGATACCCGGGCCATTGATAGACGTTTGCAATGCCCCGCATGATCTCATTGCAGAGGCTCACGCCGTTCGTGCCGTTGGTCATTATAACCGCGCCCTGGCCTGTTGTCTCATAAGCGACCAGCAGGGCCTCAAAACCATAATCGACGCCGTCATGCCCGAATCTGGTTGACTCACCCTGGCCTGTGATGTTCAGCCCCAAACCCCAGCTACCCAGCCCGGGTGTTAGCATCTCTTTGGTAGTCGCTTGCGAAAGAACGCGGTTAGAGGTTCCGGCAAGCGACTTCTGGAGTTCGATGGCGTAGATCGCAAGGTCGGAGGGAGTGGTCCACAAACCGGCGGCGGCCATCTCAGGGTAGGTATGGTATTTTCCTTTAATGGGCTTGCCGGCATCGTGACCGGTGGCCGCACCGGATTGCCAGTTTTGCGGGAGCGGCTGTATGTAGGTGCTGTGTTCCATCTTGATGGGGCCAATAACTTTTTCCTGCAGGATTTTGGGAAACGGAACTTCAAGCGAGGCCACGCCTTGTCTGTTACTCATCACGTCAATCAGCAACTGCTGCATGACGGTGTATCCGCCGCCTGAGTACTTCCACACGGTTCCCGGAACCGTCTCGACGCGCACGGGGGCAGTGTTCGCGGGCTTTGCGCCATTGAGGACCTCGACCAGCGTAGGGATCTGAGATCCAGCCGGATAACCCGGGAAGCCATGCACTGTCATTCCCGCCGTATGCCTCAAGAGCTCGCCCAGGGTGACCTTATTGGTTTGGGTGAACTGATTATCGGGGACCTTCCAGGTCCTGAGCTTATCGTTTACGTTCGCATGGAGGTCGATCAGGCCCTCCTGGACGAGCCGCAAAGCGGCCATGGCGGCGACGGGTTTGCTGATGGAGCCGGCCTCAAAGAAAGTGTCAGCAGTGACCGGCTCCGAGGTTAGATCTCCAAGGCCGGCCTCTTTGACTCCGAAACCCAGGGCCCACTCGATCTTTCCGTCGTTGATCACAGCTATGCTGACACCGGGGATCTTATAGAAATGCATCCGGTCGTCCAGCTTCATCAGAGTCACCTTCTTTGCCTTGGGCGGAAGTAGGAGCCCGTTTATTACAGCCTCTATCTTCTTCTTAACGGCCGGCGAGGGACTGGCCTGAGAAGGCGGCGGAGGTGTTGTTGGTCGGATCAGGGCTGAAGTGCCAAGCGTGAGTCCAGCGAAAATGGGAATCAGGGCGGTGAGGACAGCAATCGGTTTCATTCGCATTGGTCAGAGTCCTTTTTTATCAGGCTGCCCTGGTCAGAAAGCGGCCAGGTCGGTTTGTGATGGCAGCCGGCAGTTGTGGGGGAGAATCTATCCATTGTCAAAACAGCTAGATCTTCACAGACTGGCCGGGGAAGGAATCATACGAGCGAAGTTATACCAATTCAGCGTGCTTTGCTCAACCTAGAACCAGCCAGGTCACAGACCGGACGTCAGCAATACACAATCCGTCAGGCAAGCCAGAATGATTTGCTCAAGCAAGTACGCACGGAATCTCCCGTGACCGTCCCTGTTTTAGCGGCCTTCGTTCAGGCCCGGGCCATCGTTAACGGTCGCCATTCATCCAGCTTCGTATAAGTCCATAGCGGCTGGTGGAGCATCTGATTTGTAATCTGATGAACCCCTTTTCACTGCGTTTAAGAGCGCCCATACTTTCCACGTACTCACTATCACTTTGAGCAAAATTGTAAATCAGATTTGATGCCGATATAATCCGGCCGCGGTTTAGTCCAACGGGTTCTTTGCGTGATTTCGCCACCGAACCAGTGCGAGCGGCTCCGACAAGTTCTCGACGGCGGCGAAACCACGCAAAGAGCCTCATTCATTAGGCGGCACGGCTGGCTCGGTAGTGCCATCGTGCGTGTTTGGTGTTCGAAACCTTCGTGGCATGGCGAAAGGAGAACAAGATGCCAGACGTGGTTCCGTTTTTGACCTATGAGGACGGCATTGCCGCCCTAGAATGGCTGGCAGAAGTGTTTGGATTCACGGAGACAGCTCGCTTCACGTCTTCCGATGGGAGGCTTTCTCACGGAGAAATGTCGATCGGGGATGGACTAATCATGTTGGCCAGTCCGTCGGCGGACTATGAAGGCCCCAAGCGACATCGTGGCAACTGCGAGATTGCCGCCTCATGGTCCGCTCTGCCATGGATCATTGATGGTGTTCTCGTCTATGTTGAGGACGTCGATGAGCACTATGCTCGGGCTAAGGCCGCAGGAGCCGTTATCTTGTCTGAACCCGAGGATGGGCCGCCAGCGCGACGATATCGAGTTGAGGATCTAGAAGGACATCGATGGATGTTCATGGCAGGAAACTAGCCCGCACGGACCCTCGGCGACTCGATCCCGTCGGCCTCTCTATTCACGATCGCAACGGAAGTGGAGTCTCTCGAGTTTGCGCCCCGGGACCCTTTGGGGGAAATCTGGGACACATTTATATCGATCTAGGGTGATTCTCCGTGACTCTTACGACTCGTGCGGTGGCTGCAGCTCGTCGTAAAATATTCTGTGGATACTTCTTAGTCGTTTACAGCTCGCCTTGCCATCGGAATGCATTCAAGAGGTCACCGGTTCGATCCCGATTAGCTCCATCAATCATTTCAGCGTTTACAATCCTACCTACCATTACACACCCCGCGATTTGACTTCCATAGCCGCCGACAATCGCGCCGGATAATTCTTTGAGGGCGAAGGTCTCCAGTAGCCGCAGCACCTGGATATACTCACGGCGCCCGAGCCTCCTGAAGGCCAGTTCCAGCGCTGGCGTAGGTGCAGGAAGGAAGCGGGAAGTGCCAGCCGGCCTGGCGCGGAATTTTCTTGACATGTATATCGCTACGTGGCAATATACTTGTATATCGCTAGGTGGCGATATACGAATATGGCGAGGAGAGCACAAACCGATCGTTTGAGCCTGGTCTTTGCGGCGCTCGCAGACCCCACGCGGCGGGCGATCCTTACCCGCCTGGCTTCAGGGGACGCAGACGTTTCGGAGATCATAAAGCCATTCGCCTTACATCAGCCGACAATCTCCAAGCACCTCAGCGTCCTGGAACGCGCGGGCCTGGTTATACGCAAGCGCGATGCACAGAGGCGTCCGCGAACACTGGTGGCTGTCCCTCTCAGGGATGTTGCCGACTGGGTTGAGCCCTTTCGGCGCTTGTGGGAACAGAGATTTGCCAGCCTGGACGGGTACCTGGAGGAGATGAAAAAGAAGGAGAAAGCGCATGGACGGAAGAAGCGATAGAGAGAGCGCGTTATTGAAGAAGATCGGGTCAGTCAAAATTACGACTCCGGGCGACCGGCAGATCGTGATCACTCGCATCTTCGATGCGCCGCGGGCTCTTGTCTTCGAGGCCTGGACTAAGGCGGAACACGTCAGACACTGGTGGGACCCGAGCGGTTTGCCGCTCGCGGTTTGCGAAATCGATCTGCGGCCGAACGGGGCCTTTCGCTGGGTGAACCGCGCTCCCGACGGTGGGGAGGGGCACGAGTTCACTGGGACCTATCGAGAAATCGCCCCGCCGGAAAGGCTCGTGTTCGGCGATCCGTCCAGTCCCGAGCAGGGAGCGACGCTGATCTTTACCGAAGAGGGGGAGAAGACGAAGCTGACGCTGACGATGGAGTGCGCGACCAAGAGGGATCGCGACGCCTTGCTCCAGATGGGCGTCGATGCCGGCACGGCTCAAACACTGGAGAACCTGGCCGCTTACCTTCCAACGATTGCTTGAGCGGGCACCATGTGGAGGCACAAGTGTTGCGGAAGCTTGAGCGAGAGACGAAACAGGAGGATCTATGAAACGGATTGCGCTCTTGGTAATTCTCGCCATCGTGGCGTTCGGCGTGCTTGTAATTCGGTATTCAGGAGGGAGAACGGTGACATCAACAGGTGAAAATCGATCGACAACTTCTCGCGATGGCACGACCATCGCCTATACCAAGAGGGGATCTGGTCCGCCGCTCATCATCGTGGACGGCGCTTTCTGCTACCGCGAAAACGGACCTGCCACGGAGCTGGCGTGCCTTCTCGCGCAACACTTCACCGCGTTCACTTATGATCGTCGAGGCCGAGGAGGAAGTGGCGACACAGCGCCCTATACCGTCGAGCGTGAGATCGACGACCTCAGGGCAGTCGCAACGGAGGCGGGAGGCACTCCATTTGTTCTGGGGATCTCGTCCGGAGGAGCCCTCACCTTGCAGGCAGTGGCGAGCGGCATTGACGTGAAGAAAATAGCCCTATATGAACCACCCTACATGGCAGACGGCAATGGCCCTCGCTCGTTTGAGGACGCCAAGAATCGTTTGCAGTCGTTGGTTACGGCGGGCGACCGTGCCGGTGCGGTGAGGTTCTTTATGACCGACGTCTACGGTGCACCGCGTGCGTTTGTGTTGGCGATGCCGTTCCTGATGCCAAACGCGTGGAGAAGGAACAAGCTGGTCGTTCACACAACGCCTTACGACCTGACGATTCTCGGCGACAGGTCGGTGTTGAACGAGCGACGTGCTTCGATCCCCGTTCCCGCGCTGGTAATCGGCGGTGAGAAGAGTCCCAAGGAACTCCGCGATGCGGTAGCGGCTGTGGCCAGCGCCCTTCCGAATGCGCATAGCCGATTCCTACCCGGCCAAGACCACAACATTTCCGGTCCGGCCCTGGTTCCGGTCCTGTTTGAGTTTTTCGGTGCGAGCCAGGTTCAATCTTGCGTTGCGAGCCGATAGTCGCAAATCGCGGATATGCCGAAATCGAGCTGGATGACGGGCAAGTCAGAAGCAATAATAGTGAGGAGATCCCTGAACAGGAGGCAGATCATGCAAGGAATGAAGGCCGGAGCTATAGCGGTGAAGGGCATCGTACTGGGTATTCTGCTTGTCACGGCGTGGCAAGCCATTGCACAGGATGCGAAAGCACCTTATCCGAACATGGCCCCAATCGACCAGTACCTCATGGAGAATCGGAGTTCCGAGATAGCCCTGGCCCGAAGCGCGGCGCCAGAGTCCATATCGCGCGATGCGGAGGTCATGGTTTTAGGGCGTCACGGTTACGAAACCGCGGTTCAAGGGAGCAACGGTTTTGTGTGCGTGGTAGAACGTTCCTGGACTGCACCAATCGATGATCCCAACTTCTGGAATCCGAAACTCCGGGGTCCGATCTGCTTCAATGCGGCGGCCGCGCGTTCCTACCTTCCACGGACTATCAAGAAGACGGAGTTGATCCTGGCTGGACGCACGAAAGCTCAGATGATGGAGGCTATCGTCGCTGGCATCGACAAGAAAGAATTGCCGGCGATGGAACCCGGGGCTATGTGCTATATGCTGTCGAAGCAGGGCTACTTGAGCGATCGCGATGGACACTGGCATCCCCACTTGATGTTTTTCGTTTCAAAAGCCGATCCTGCGGCATGGGGAGCGGATCTGCCGGGCTCGCCGATCATAGCGTTCAGGAACACTTGGGAAGGCTTGACTGTGTTTCTGGTTCCGGTGCGACAGTGGTCGGATGGAACGCCTGATCACTAAGGATGATGTCTAGAAAGGCGGTGGTTTTACGGCGCATTGTCGAGTCGCCTTGTTCGATATGCCGCAGCGTTTCTCCGACAAAGCAATAGCCATTGACGAGCGGAGAATCAGATAGGAACTCGGGCCAGTCACCGACCGGAGCCTCTGCGCCAATTTGAATGTCGCAGTACGGCAGATTTCGCACGAAGTCGTGCGTACCCATCAGGCGCGTCGAAACGACGATCCAAAGACCGTCATAAATATGGCCTGGCTCTTCAATAACCGCGACCGCACCTCTGAGTTCATTTTGGAAATGGAAGAAATGCTGAACACGGCAATGGAACGGATAGGGAACGCCATTACTCTGTGCCGGCACCGGTATTTCCGGGGCATCCAACCGCGACCAACCCCATCCATAAACTGGCCTGACGGCTACCGATCTACCCTGGTATTTCTCTGTTGATGGATCCAGCCCCATAATCATCACTCGATTCAAGCAAGCAGTCTAACCGTAACAACTGTCGCCACCGGTTCTGGACTTAAGCTCGGATCGTAAGGATTAAAGTGTCCGTGACTGATCCCTCCGATTGAAACAGTCGCTTCGTCTCCGTCGTCCCAGATACTCACATCGCCTACCTCTGAATGTGCAGCAGAGAACACCGCAATGGGATTTGGCGGAACATCAGTCGTGAAAGTCCGGCTAGCGAACCGCTCACGCAGGGCTGGTCCGAGCACGTCGCGGATCATAGTGCCTCCGAGTCCGTCCAACTTCCGATTCTACTGGCCACGAGCCAAGTATACACCCAACCGCCTATTTGGGGGCTTCTTCGTCCTTTCCAACCCGAGCGATTCGCCTTCTAAGGCTCCAACACGACCACCACGGTTACACTCCTCAGCCTCGCATACCGTCACCGGCTCGGCGAGGCTGGTAGGCTGGACTTGAACGATCCGCCAGCTATTGCCGTTCTACTGGATAGTCAGTGTCAGTAGTGTTGCCGTGCTCTCGCTGCCTGAGTCTTCTTGTGCAGCGAAGAGGAATCTATACTTGCCTGGCTGGGCATTCCCCTTGATCTTTATTTTAAAGCTCACGCTGTTGCCGGTGGTCTGTACTGGATCCTGGGGCAATCTGATCCCAATAGGCAGGTTCACCGGCGGTATCACTTTGACGGCGCCAGTGAACCCCGGGGCTCGATCGATGTTCAAATTCACTGGCACCTTAGATCCGGCCGAAGCGGTAATGGAAGGTTGATCAAGTCTGAGCGAGAAGTCGGCGCCACCTTGAAACTTTGCGAAGAAGGCATCTGAGTATTCAAACTGCGCAAGCGTTGATTTCAACGCCGCGGGGGTAGTGGGGAAGTCTGTGGCGGACGTCCATCCCGCAACATAGACACTGCCGTGAGAGTCCACTGCAAGGCCCTGGGCCTGATCATCAGCGAAATTGAACCCCCCTCCTCCACCAAGATACGTCGAATAAAGCAAGGAACTGCCCGTAGGATCCAATTCCGCAAGAAAGGCATCGGATAATCCGCCACCGTACGCCGGCTGAAATGCATTCTTGGTTGTCGGAAAACCGGCAGCAGCGTGGCCCGCCACATAGGCGTTGCCGGCCGAGTCAACCGCGATGTTGAAACCGAAGTCCTCGCCGGGACCACCAAGGAACGTCGAGTAAACGATTTGTGAGCAAGTGGAGTTCAGCTTGGTGACAAACACGTCAAGATAGCCTCCGCTGGTTATTGCCGGCTGAACGACCCCAGGCGTGGTCGGGTAAGCGCGATCCGAAGTAGCGCCTGTTATGTAGACGTTGCCCGATGTGTCCAGCGCTAGTGCAAAAGCCTCAGCCTGGCCAATAGCCGCTGAATACACAAGGGAGGACCCTGACGAGTCGAGCTTGGTGACAAACGCAAAAGTACCTCCTTTGACGCCTCCGCTATAAGTGCCAGCCGTGGTCGGATAGTCGCTGGACCCTGAAGTTCCGACCACAACAACGCCGTTATCTGAATCCAGCCTCAAGTTGCCGATATTCTCCCCCTGGCTCCCGCCGATGAATGTTGAATAGATGAGCGCCGTGCCAGTCGGATTAATCTTGGTCACAAACCCGTCAACCCACGGGTTGTTAGCGTACGGATAGTAGTATGGGTTCGTGTGAGAAACAGTCTGATACGCTCCCGGCGTCACGGGAAAATCCTGAGACCACGTATGGCCTGCCACATATGCATTGCCTGCCGGATCGATTGCGATGCCAGTCGGATTGTCCGCCAGTTTTCCTCCAAACAAGGTGCAGTAATCAAGGGTATCACCCGCGGCGTTTAGTTTTGCGACGAAGCAATCTCCTCCAAAGAGAGCCTCATCACCCACGCCGCCGCCGTTATATATTGTCTGAAATGCCCCTGGCGTCGTCGGAAAATCAGCGGAGGTGGTCGAACCGGTCACATAGACGCTGCCGGACGCATCCACAGTGATGCCTGAAATCCCATCCGCGTGGGACCCGCCTAAAAAGGTCGAGTATATGATCGCGGTGCCCGAGGGATTGAGCTTTGTGATAAATGCATCGCCTGAGCCGTGGTACGGCGGGTGCCCACCACCCTGCCCGGGGAAGTCAACTGATGCGGATGACCCCCCGACATAGACATAACCGTTTGTATCTACCGCTATGCTGGTCGCGCTGTCGCTGTCACTGCCGCCCAGCATTGAGGAATAAGCAATTACCGGATCGATCACGAGTGGCTGTCCGGGATCGTAACCGCCTACCTGAAAACGCACGTGGTTGCAGTCATCTATCGCGAACTGCACCTGAACTTCGGTCCGAGCTCCATTGATTTCCTGGTAACAGTAGGGTTTAGCCTGACGGGCGTCGCCGCCCGGCGTCTGAATCAACAGACCTCCGCTTTTGTCAACGAGAATGCTCTCCGATCCTTCAAAGCTCAGACTGATTTCGCTGGGATCACTGCCCGGCGCCACTACAAAATCGTATTCAAGCCGGGTTTGATTGCCGTAGAAGACCAGATCTACACCAGGATAAATGCCCTGGTACTGAACCTGTCGATAAGAGGGAACGTTGGTTCGCCACTTCGCCGGGTCATTCCCGATTAAGTAGTTGCACCGGCCCGGCAATTGGGCGAGGCCTTGAATCCTGGCATTGGGGTTGGCGCCAAGGAATTTCATTCTAAGCTCGGATCGCTCGACGGATGCGGCTCTGAAAGGCTGGCCCGTGCTCTCGTTTTCAGGTCGGGTTTCGTCATAGCGCGGTTTGGAAGTGGAAACCTGGTCGTTGATTTCGAACTCGTTAATCGACCGGCTCGTCACAAATACCGCCTCCGATGGAGCAAGGAACAGCGAATGACGGCGGCCTCGGGATAGGAACCTGACTGTCCCATCGACCTGTCCTTGATTCACCTCAAAACCGATGGGCAGTTCGCCATAGTCCTGGATTTGTCGAGCGCCAGCTAAAGGGTCCGTTATCCCTTTCGGGGCCATTTCACGTCTCGCGCGACTAGACTCTACTCGCGAGCCTGCAACCCTAACCGCCGGCGCCTGGTTTAGCAGAGGGCCTCCAGCAAGCAACGCAATTAA
>Ga0207155_1079_pt1 | contig 24611 bp, 19 predicted proteins | sample Alteio_BWMinHeat_26_FD_153515 | JGI IMG/M metagenome (GOLD analysis project Ga0207155, IMG submission 153515) | Enriched cells from forest soil in Barre Woods Harvard Forest LTER site, Petersham, Massachusetts, United States -... | ecosystem: Environmental > Terrestrial > Soil > Temperate forest >... | reverse complement strand
TCAATGGCATGCTTGTCGTATGAGTTTTCCCGCCACCGGTGGCCGCCACTGTGATCGTGGAGGTTCCTGTTGGTGTCGAGGAACCCACGGATATCGTCATCGTCGATGTGCCCGAACCCGGCGCGGCGATCGAGGCCGGGTTAAAGCTAGCCGTTGCGCCCGACGGAAGTCCCGAAGCCGACAATGACAAAGCCGAATTGAAACCGCCCGATATAGTGGTTGATATCGTCGAGCTTGCCGCGGAGCCCTGTTGGATGGACAAACTTGAGGGAGAGTCCGAAACGGAGAAGTCACTTGATGGGCTGAACTGAACATCCAATACCGGGTGCAGTTCGATGCCATTGGGCGCCACACCCGTCTGGCCGTGGAGGAAATCGAACATCCCGACTCCAGTGATCGTGACGGGTATGTTGGCGGTCTGAAAGCTGGTGGTGACATGGAATTTCGCATCGAACTCAGCTCTCGAGTTGGTGACGCCGTTGAGGAAAGGGCTGCCGCTCCCGACGCAATGGGGTGCGGGTATCTCGCAGATCATTGTGTTCCCACCGCTGTCGCTGATGACGAGATGATAGTCTTCGTCGCTTTCGAGCTTGTACTCTGTGAGGGTTGCGTTAATGACCCAGACTGTGGTTTCTGCCGGCTGCACTCGATTGTTAGAAGGAATCGGGCTGGGCGCGGTGAAGCTTCTCATATTTGCGATGGTGGTCTGTGTCGTTGAGTTCACGTTGACGAGTCCCGCATCCGCATCCGTACCGGTCTTGACCGACCAGCGCTCCACGCCACAGGCGAGACCCGGCGCGTAAAAGAATCGCGCGAAGGAAGCTGCAACGACCAATGAAAAGAGAAGGCAGAAGCATTTTCTAAGCATAGCTCTCCTTTCAAGCCCCGTGGTACGGACAGGCTCTTCAAGCCGGACAGGCCGATAGTTGTTAAGGATAAGCGGGAACGCAAGCCCGCTGGGAATCAAACACACACACCAGGACGCAAGGCCCAAGATAACTTCATTCGCGCGTTTTGTCAAAAGAACTTTGTGTAAACGGCGCCGTTATGAAACGACGGTGGGCCCTCGTGAGGGATGTGCCGGACACTGATGCGCCAAAACGGGGATCCATGCCTGCTGGCCAAGCGGGTTGCGACCTGCGAACCCCTGTCTGAATGCGATGCTCTCTATTTTTTCAATACTTTGGTAATCGTATTCCAGTTTCGCGTAGTGACTCTCTTGCCGAAGTGCTTTTCGAGGAAGCTCATGGCTTCGGTTGTCCCTCGCCCTGGCGTGATGGTAACAACACTAAACACCTCGGCAGGTTGAATTGTCACAATTTTGAAATCCTTTTCAGGGGATTCATAGGGAATCTTCAGGCTGCTGTTGGTTTTCTCCGACAAGAGGGTTACGTAGAGGCGGGTCTGAGGAGTGACTTTGACTTTCTCAAAGGGAGCTGATTCGACCAGGCGGTGAATCTCGGCGATAGTCCGCAGTATTACCGCGATCTCGTGGCCAAAGGCGGTTTTCAATTCTACCTCAATGGTTTTGACCAGAGGGCCTCTTGCCGTTTTTCGGGCTTCAAATAGGACGTTGCCGCTGTTGAGGAGCGTTCTTACATTCTGAAATCCCATTGATTCAAACGCCTTCTTTAGCTCACCCATGTTGACGGCCTTGTGACCGGCGAGATTGATGCCGCGCAGGAAAGCCGCGTATCCTATCATTTCATGAGCTTTGGCAAGAGTGCCTGTCATATAAGAGCGGCTCCACTACTACCGGGCGCCTCAGTGATTTCTCTTAACAGAATCAGCTATTGCAGCTACGCACTTTTCCATTGGCGGAGGGGACAGGATTCGAACCTGCAAGGCCTTTCGGCCGGCGGTTTTCAAGACCGCTTCCTTACCATTAGGATACCCCTCCGGCCCGTCAAAAGTATAGGTGAGCCCTCTCGCGGATTCAAGATTGAGCGACTTCATACCGTCATTATTATGTGGATTGATCGTGAAAGCGTAGATGTAACGGTCCAAAAGGCTTTACCGATTTAACCGAGCGGGTATTCCGGAGAGCAGCTTTCCAAATCCGGATTGCGGTTCGCGCACCTCAATGAGCAGAGCGAGTTTAGTCTTCTCTTTACTGAATGATTAAGTAAATTTGATCGTCTCGCTCTGCTATTGACTGGCGCGATCTGTTCCAGTATTATTGCGCGGTCTTTGAGTATTCTCCGGTCCGGTCGCCTCTGGTTGGTTTAACAGTCCCGATTCATATAGAGATCAAGGGAAGTAAGAATGGACTCCGTGCTCGTTGAGCTGGAATTCGCGAGTTGCCCTGTCTCAAACTCCTGTGCAACTCGAGGACGGTTCCATATTTTCGTTATTTGAAAATTTTGTGACCAATAAAGGAGAGAAACGAATGAAGACCCCCAACACCCTCACGAATATCGTATCCACTGTCTCTTGCAACACGCCCGGTTTCGCTTGGGCTTCACACAGCATCAAACAAAGAGGAAGCTCAACAAGAATTAGGAATCTGCTATGGGCGTCGGCCTTTTCAATGCTGCTGGCCGTTGCCGCTCAGGCGCAGAATACATTCGTCTACACCAATGATGATGTGGCATCGGGGAACACAGTCTCGGGTTTCTTGGTCGCCTCGAATGGGGTATTAACCGCGATACCGGGCTCTCCGTTTCCGACCGGAGGGACGGGGACTGGGTTTGGTTTGTTCGCAGCCAACCGGGTCACCCTTTCGACAGTGGGAAGATTCTTGTATGCCGCGAACACTGGTAGCGGCAGCGTTGGCGTATTCTCTATCAACCCCATCTCGGGGTTACTGGCGCCGGTACCTGGATCACCTTTTTCGACCGGCGGGAGTCCCGGTGACCTCTCGTTGGCGGTCACGGCGGACAACAAGTTTCTGTTCTGCGGGAATGATTTTTCCTCCACTATCTCCGTCTTTGCGATAGCCTCTAATGGCTCTCTATCTCCTGTTCCGGGCTCACCCTTCGCGGCTGGCGGCGCCATAGACGGGATCAGTGTGACTCCGGACGGCAGGTTTCTTTCTGCCGCGATGCTGTTCGGCGGCCCTACAGCAAGCGTCGCGATGTTCAGCATATCGAGCAACGGGGCGCTCGCTGCTGTTCCAGGATCGCCGTTTGCAGGCCCTGGCGCGGTTGAGATTACGGGAATCGACATCAACTGCGCCAGCAACTTGCTCTTTGCGGCTAACGCAACGGGCGGACCGACCGTGGTGAACGTCTTCAATATTGCTTCAGCCGGGGTCTTGACCAGTATATCCGGCTCGCCGTTCACCTTCGGAGGGCTGAATTCGAACGTGCCTTTCTTGAGCCCGAATGAGAAATTCCTCTTTGTCAGCAATCAGTTCTCAAACGCGAATGAGGGTTCCATCACAGTGTTGAACGTTGCGGCGAATGGTAGCCTAACTGAGGTGGCAGGCTCTCCGTTTGCGAACCCCGGTGGAGTCTTTCCATGCGGCCTGGGAACTGACACGGCGGGCAAGTTCCTCTTCGTTGGCAACCGCGACAATGTTGTGAGTGTCTTCAGCATTGCAAATAACGGGGTCCTGACTCCGGCGCCGGGTTCACCATTCGTCACCGGGCAAGCCGGCGGTCTGTCGTTTCTGGCGGTATACCCAGGCAAATCCTGCGGCAGCCATAACTCGTTTAACACGTGCATGAAAGACAACGCTACTGGCGACATACTTGCTTTCGACTCGGTAAGCGGAGCATATCAATACACGAGATGCAGCGATGGCTTTTCGATCGCCGGGACGGGAGCGGTGAGGTCTGTCGGCGGTGTTCTGAGTCTGACAGACAACAGGCCGGACCGCAGGATCAGCGCCGGCTTTCTAACCGGGCAACTAACCGGCAACGCAACCATCATGTTCAGCGTAGCCCAGGGAGTGTGGCAGACGTTCTCGATTCACGACACGACCTCGTTCGGAAAGGGGTGTAGTTGCGGTAAATGAATGTCGAAGCTGTACCTAGAGGAAAGATGGTCTTCCAAAGCACCCTGGTTTAGGACACTACCGAAAGAATCCTGCGCTCAGCCCGCTCTGTTATAATTCTAATCAGAGCGGGCGAGGGGGCTCACGCTTGTTCCCCGCAGAAGCTGTGTGATTAAACCCGGTCGGAAGTTCGATTAACTTCCACCAGATGGTCCAAGACGCCCGCCCCGATCAGTTCGCCCGGCAGGGAGGGGTATGGATGAGAAGGTTGATTTCATTGTCGTCGGAAGCGGGATCGCCGGTTTACGAGCGGGGGTCGGGCTGGCGCGCTCGGGCCGCGTCGTCGTACTGACTAAAGACCGAGTTTCCGAATCGAACACCGAATATGCTCAGGGCGGCATTGCAGTCGTTCTGAACGATGACGACGATATATCGCTTCACTTTCAAGATACGATCGACGCAGGCGCGGGGCTGTGCGACGAAGAGGCAGTCCAGGTCCTGGTCGAAGAAGGTCCGGGCTATATCGTCGAACTGATAGACCATGGGGCTGAGTTCGATCGCGAAGGCGACGAACTGTTGTTCACGCGCGAAGCTGCCCATTCTCGCCGCAGGATTCTGCATGCCCATGGCGACGCGACCGGCCGGGAAATAGTCCGTGCTCTTGTGGCCTGGTCCAGGAAGACTGAGGGCGTCGAGTTTCGTCCCCACGCGTGCACTCAGTCCTTGATAATCAAAGATGGCCGCGCGGTCGGCGTAACCTTTGTTGAGCCCGGGACCAATCGGGTCCGTGCCCTCTATGGCCGGGCAGTCGTGTTAGCGACTGGTGGGGCGGGGCAGCTCTATTTGCACACGACGAACCCGGATGTAGCCACCGGGGACGGCCAGGCGATGGCATATCGGGCTGGCGCCATTATGGCCGACATGGAATTCATACAGTTTCACCCGACTGCGCTGGCGGTGGAGGGCGCGCCGCGGTTCCTATTGTCTGAGGCAATGCGAGGCGAAGGCGGGGTCTTGCGAAATCCGGCCGGCGAGCGATTTATGCCTGGCTACGACGAACGGGCAGAACTGGCTCCACGCGACGTGGTGAGCCGCTCGATCTATTTCGAGATGGAACGCGGCGGGTGGCCATTCGTCCATCTGGACCTGCGCGGGCTGGACCGCGATTTCACCAGGAAGCGGTTTCCCCAGATTCACGCGACGTGCATGCTGTACAACATAGACATTACCAGGGACCTGATACCGGTCAGTCCGGCCGCCCATTACATCATGGGCGGCGTCAAGACCGACGCGTCCGGGCGAACGTCGATTCCGGGCTTGTACGCGGCGGGCGAGGTTGCTTGCACCGGCGTTCATGGAGCCAACAGGCTCGCGTCCAATTCCTTGCTCGAAGGGCTGGTGTTCGGGGCAAGGGCCGCAGCGGCGGCTTTAGACGAAGCGCCATCCGAGATCGAGCCGGGCGAGCCTCGTGATTGGGACTATGGGTATGAAGCCGACTGGCGAATCGACGACGGCACGCGCGCCGATGTGAAGCGAGTGATGTGGGACGAAATCGGAATCGTCAGGGACGGCCAGCGATTGCAAGAAGCTATCGGTAGACTCGAAGCAATCGCGGCCCGCCAGTTGAATACGAGGTCATGGAACTTTGTGACACTGGCGCGATTAGTGGCGGAGGCTGCACTGAGCCGCCTGGAGTCGCGGGGCGCTCATTATCGCCGCGATTATCCGGAACGCGATGATAAACAGTACCGCCGCCAGACCCTCCAGCGCCGGCCATAGTTCACGTTCTTAATCCTGGCTTTCTGGTCCCACGCTCGGGACGGTCATCATACGTTCTTTGGCAAGGCCGCATTCCTTATTCCAATGTATCAGGCAGTCCGGGGCCTCTAACGGGTGGCTGGGCGGATCCTGTGAGCGACGGCCTTCATCTCATCTGCTGCCGCTGTCTCCCTTGCATATGACTCTGACCCATGAGACACTACCCCTAAGCTGTTTATGGAAAGCCTATGGTGGATAAAGAGAACAGGGGTAGGGGGAAAGATGGCGAGCTGCTCCAGGGGACTCTGGACATGCTTGTAATGAGGGCGCTGGTGCGCGGGCCTATGCATGGCTACGGAGTTGCCGAATGGATTGAGCAGACATCAGAGGATGTTCTCCGCGTGGAGGAAGGCGCCTTGTATCCGGCCCTTCACCGCCTGGAGTTGCGCGGCTTGCTAGCCGCAAAGTGGGGAATGTCCGAGAACAATCGACGGGCGAAGTATTATTCGCTGACCCCAAGAGGGCATAAGCATCTCGCCGCACAAACTGAGCGCTGGGACCGCGTCGCGACCGCAATCGCGCGATGTCTCCAGACTGGATAGGACATGTGCTAACCGGACGCGCCAGCAAATGGTCGTGACTGGACGGAGATCAGGAGGAAACGTATGCCGCTTGGATGGCTCCAGGCGAACTGGCTCCGCGTCAAAGCGCGGCTCAACAAGAGACGGCTGGAACGCGATCTTGAAGACGAGATCGCATTCCATCGTGCTATGCGTGAGGAAAAATATCCAGAAGCAGGAATGATCCGCCCCAAACGGGCATCGGCGGCTCATTCCCGATTCGACTCTCAAACCTCAACCAAGGAGGCACCAGGTAGTATGTGGACGCTCAGACTACTCGAGACGCTGTGGCAGGACCTACGATACGGCGCAAGGGTGCTGGGGAAAAGCCCGGGCTTTACCGCGGTAGCCATTATAACCCTCGCGCTGGGCATAGGAGCTAACAGCGCGGTTTTTTCTGTGGTGAATGGGATCCTGTTGAATGCTGTTCCGTTCAAGGACGCAGGCCGGCTGGTCTCAATAACTGAGATGGAGCCCTTTCTTGCTGACGCCCCCGTTTCGCCGGAGGACTTTTGTGATTGGAAAGCCCAGGGCGATCTGTTCGAAAGGATTGTCGCAACAGAGGAGTGGCGGAGTTTCAGCGTTACCGGCGGCGGTCCGCCCGAGCAGATCCCGGCACATGCAGTATCTACAGATTACTTTCAAATGCTGGGCGTGGCGCCGATTCTCGGGCGCGATTTTTCGCCACAGGAAGACGAGCCGTCGAATCAGCACACCGCGCTGATCAGCTATGGCCTGTGGCAGCGGCGTTTTGGCGGGGACAGGGGCATAGTAGGACAGGCAATCAACCTGAGCGGCGAAAGCTACTCGATTCTCGGCGTGATGCCAGGCGGACTCAAGGTGGGCTATCCCGAACCAGCGGTTTGGGTCCCGATAAGCTGCCAGTCGGCGTTCGTGGCGGGCAGCAGGGGCAGTCATTACATTGGCGTGCTGGCCAGACTGAAACCGGGAGTCACGGTGGCTCGTGCACAAGCAGAGATGGACACAATAGCGCAGCGGCTCGAGGAGCAGTACCCGGATTCGAACGACCGTCTCGGCGCCCACGTAATCCCGCTCTCTCTTGCGGCGACGCGCGAAATCCGTCCGGGTCTGCTCTTGCTTTTGAGCGCCGTCGGATTTGTTCTTCTGATCGCCTGCGCAAACGTGGCCAACCTGCAGCTAGTTCGGGCGTCAGCCAGGCTGAGGGAGATGGCCGTACGTGCCGCGATCGGAGCCACACGCGGCCGGCTAGTCCGCCAACTGCTGGCCGAGGGCCTGGTGCTCGCGTTCGCAGGTGGAGCTTTAGGACTGTTGCTTGCTTATCTCGCCGTGCCGGCCCTGGCGGGCAGCTTGCCGGCAAGCGTCACCGGAACGTGGAATGTCGCCGTCGACGGGCGCGTCGTCGCATTCACATTGGCGCTATCGGTCGCGACCGCGGTCTTGTTCGGGATAGCTCCGGCGTTCCAGTCATCTCGGCCCAACCTGAACGAGGCTCTCGCCTCCAGCCAGCGGTACAGTGCGGGCTCGAGCCAGGGCCGGCTGCGCAGCCTGCTGGTTGTTGCCGAGACTGCTCTGGCACTAGTGCTTTTGGTCGCGGCTGGACTGATGTTCCGGAGCTTTCTCCTGCTTCAACGAGATGACCCCGGGTTTAATCCCAACAACGTCCTGACGATGGGTGTAAGTCTACCCGAAGCGAAGTATCCGACCGCCTCTTCATTTAAGCCTGAAGTTTATTCAGCATGGCTCAACACCGAGCGGATGACGCCGTTCTTCAACCAGGTATTGAAAGCGATCCAGGCCGTGCCGGGCGTTACTGCTGCCGCTGCAAGCAGCCAGCTTCCCGGTCAAAATGGCAACAGCACCGGCGTTGCGGTCGTCGGCCAACCCGCTCCGTCAGGCGGCAGACCTCTGGTGGGCAACTATTTCGTTACGCCAAGCTATTTTCAGGCTGCCGAGATCCCCCTGGTCGATGGTCGAGTCTTCGCTGAGACCGACCAGGCTAAGGGGCCACCCGTCGCCGTGATTGATCGAAGGCTGGCCGAGCAGTTCTTCCCTGGCCAGAATCCCCTTGGACATCGAGTAAATATTTTTGGAGCGGATCGCGAAATCATCGGCGTGGTTGGAAATGTGAAAGAGCACGGATTTAACGAGAACATGCCCGAGATTTATTTTCCGTACGCACAGGCTCCAAACGGCTCGGTGTCGCTAGTGGTACGCGGCGTCGTCGACCCGGCCTCGCTCGCTTCAAGCGTGACCAGCGCGATTCAAGGCATCGACTCTGACCAGCCTGTCCACGACATCCGAACGCTCAAGGAGATATATGAAGAGGGCCTGCTTTCAACGAGGCTCAGCACCACGCTTCTAGTGGCCTTTGCGATACTCGCCCTGGTGCTCGCGGGTGTCGGCACCTACGGCGTCGTGTCGTATTCGGCAAGCCAGCGCACTCACGAGATCGGGATCCGGATGGCGATGGGCGCCAGCCGCGGGGACGTAATGGGGCTGGTAGTCGGCCAGGGAGCGCGGCTGGCAATAATTGGCATTGGCGTAGGCCTGGTTATGGCCTTCGTGTTCACGCGATGGATGGCCAGCCTGTTATTTCAGGTCAGCCCCAAGGATCCCTGGACCTTTGCGGCGGTGGCGATTCTATTGACTGTGGTGGCGCTGCTGGCGTGCTATTTCCCCGCGCGCAGGGCGACCTCGGTCGATCCGATGAGCAGCCTGCGATGTGAATGAGGGGAATAGAACGCGGATTGCACGGATGGCACGGATCCACGCGGATCATACCAGGACATGAGTCAGCACGTTGCGAAGTAGGCTGGGCATAAACCATCCCCCGACTGCCGTCGGGGGTATTCGTGGAATGGCGGCACGTCGCGAAGTAGGCTGGGCCTTAACCATCCCCCGACTGCCGTCGGGGGTATTCGTGGAGTGGCGGCATACGCACGTCGGCGTTCGGACCTTTAAGCCTTGCAATCCATTTTGCCCAGGAGAGGGAGGAAAAAACCCGCCTCAAGGCGGTACTCCAAACGCTGATCCGCGGAAATCAGACCGATCCGCAAGATCTGGGTCTATTCTCTCGAGAATTTCCGGCAGAATTTCAATCGCGCTTTCAAAAACAATTGGGGTTGTGTTATTCTCGCCGCGCTAGCCACTAAAACACTCCTGATATTGGAGGTACCTGCATGGATCAGGCGGGAGTTGTCCTGAAACGGCGAGGATTCGGCGAGACCACTCGCCGAGACTTGTGGTGGAGACAGCCGCTGGTGGTTTTCCTGGGTCTGTCCGCTTTCGTCGTGTACTCGACATGGGCGGCGTTCCAGGGCAATCACTACCAGTCTGGCCCCTACCTTTCGCCATTTTATTCTCCGCTGCTCTTTGGCGACTCGCCATATAGCTGGTTTGGACCAAAGCCTGGCTGGTGGCCCGGGGCTCTGCCATTCTCCGCCGCGTTTCTGATCCTGTGGGCGCCCGGAGGGTTCAGGGTGACCTGCTATTACTACCGTGGGGCGTACTACAAGGCATTTTGGGCCGACCCTCCGGCATGCGCCGTAGGGGAGCCGCGAAAGCGCTACCTTGGCGAGAGGTCATTTCCGCTCATCATCCAGAACGTGCATAGATACTTTATGTATCTCGCGTTGATTTTCCTGGTCATCCTGGCCCATGACGTTTACGACGCCATGTGGTTTTCCGATCCCGCGGGCCACAAAGTTTTCGGGATCGGGTTGGGCACATTGGTGCTTGCCGCCAACGTCATTCTTCTAAGCGGCTACACGTTCGGCTGTCATTCAATGCGGCATCTCGTCGGCGGCAGGCTCGACCGGCTGCCGGTCAAGGCGATCCGCAAGAAAGCATACGACTGCTCGAGCTGCCTGAACAGCCGGCACATGCGATGGGCCTGGGCGAGTCTCTTTTCAGTAGCATTCTCCGACGTGTACGTGAGGCTGTGCTCGATGGGGATATTGACCGACTGGAGAATCCTCTGATGGCCGAGTACGAGACTCACGAGTATGACGTGCTGGTTATAGGCGCGGGTGGCGCAGGTCTGCGCGCTGCAATCGAAGCCGCGGCCTCGGGCGTATCGGTCGGAATGGTGTGCAAGTCGCTGCTGGGCAAAGCACATACAGTCATGGCCGAGGGCGGCATCGCGGCGGCGCTTGCCAATGTTGATGACCGCGACAACTGGAGAGTTCATTTCGCTGACACGCTGCGCGGGGGCCAGTACCTCAACAACTGGCGCATGGCTGAGTTGCATGCCAAGGAGGCGCCGGCCTGTGTGCGTGAGCTTGAGGCCTGGGGAGCCTTATTCGACCGCACCGAGGACGGACGGATCCTTCAGCGGAATTTCGGTGGGCACCGCTACCCGCGTCTCGCCCACGTCGGCGACCGTACCGGTCTGGAGATGATCCGAACGCTCCAGGACCATGGAATCCACCAGGGAATCCAGGTGCACATGGAGCGAGCCATCATCGCCCTGCTCAAGGACGGCGAACGGATCGCGGGCGCCCTGGGTTACGACCGCGAGCGGGGCCGATTCCGGCTGTTCCAAGCGGCCGCCGTGGTGATGGCGACGGGCGGTATTGGCAGAGCCTACAAAATCAACAGCAATAGCTGGGAGTACACAGGTGACGGCGATTCACTGGCCTATCATGCCGGCGCGGCGCTCATGGACATGGAATTCGTCCAGTTCCACCCCACGGGAATGGTGTGGCCACCTGGAGTCCGTGGAATACTAGTGACCGAAGGTGTCCGGGGCGAGGGCGGTATTCTGACAAATAAAGAGGGCCGCCGCTTCATGTTCGATGAGATCCCCGACAACTACCGCAGCCAGACTGCCGAGACTGAAGAGGAGGGCTGGCGGTACACTCAGGGTGACAAGAGCGCCCGAAGGCCGCCTGAGTTGCTGACCCGCGACCACGTCGCTCGTTGCATAGTCCGGGAGGTCAGGGAGGGCCGGGGGAGCCCCCACGGCGGTGTCTTTCTGGACATCGCGTGGATCAAGGAGCGTGTTCCAAAGGCCGCCGAGCACATCAAGCGAAAGCTGCCCAGCATGTATCACCAGTTCAAGCAACTGGCTGATATCGATATCACCCAGCATCCGATGGAGGTTGGCCCCACTACTCACTACATGATGGGCGGGATCAAAGTGGACGGAGATACCCAGATGTCCACGGTGCCCGGCCTGTTCGCCGCCGGGGAATGTGCCGCGGGGCTTCATGGGGCGAACCGGCTGGGCGGTAACTCGCTGTCGGACCTTCTTGTTTTTGGGAAGCGCGCAGGTCGCTACGCCGCGGAGTTTGCCAAAGAGAAGGGCCACGGCCAGATCAACACCGACGAGGCGGAGCAGGCGGCGCGCAACGCCCTCGAGCCGTTTCAGCGCGGGACTGCCGCCGGAGAAGGGCCCTATCAGGTTCAGCAGGACCTGCAGGAAATGATGCAGGACCTGGTCGGCATCGTGAGGCGGGAAGACGAGATGCTGCGAGCGCTCGAAGGGATTAGCTCTCTCAGAGAGCGCGCCCAGCGAGTCGGAGTGCCTGGCAATAGAGAATACAATCCCGGCTGGCACACCGCGCTCGATCTCGAAAGCCTGCTCACAGTCTCGGAAGCGATAACCAGAGCGGCGCTCGAGCGGAAGGAAAGCCGTGGGGCCCAGTTCCGAGACGATTACCCCAACAAAGATCCCGTGTCGGGAAAGATCAACATCATCATACAGAAGGGACCGGAAGGAGAGATGCAGGTCAGGCGCGAGCCTATTCCCGAAATGCCGGCCGAGCTACAAGGGATAATCGAGGAGATGGGATGACGCAAGCGGCTTTCAAGATCTGGCGTGGTGATGCTCAAGATGGTGGTTTCAAAGACTACTCGACCACCGTTACGGAGGGAATGGTCGTACTGGATGCCCTTCATCAAATACAGGCCGACTCGGCGAATGACATGGCGATCCGCTGGAACTGCAAGGCCGGCAGATGCGGCTCCTGCTCGGCCGAGGTCAACGGCTCGCCGCGGCTGACCTGCATGACACGGCTAAGCGAGTTGCCTCTGGACGAACCTGTCACCGTCGAGCCGATGAAGACGTTCCCGCTGATCAAGGACCTGGTTACCGACCTCTCGTGGAATTTCGAGGCGAAAAAGAGGATCAAGAAATTCAGGCCCCGGCCGCCTGATCCCGACGGCCGCTACCGGATGGCCCAGGACGATGTGGATCGGGTCCAGGAATTTCGCAAATGCATTGAGTGCTTCCTCTGCCAGGATGTGTGTCATGTGCTTCGCGAACACCATATGGAGCAGGAATTCATCGGGCCGCGATTCTTTGTATACGTTGCAGCCCTCGAGATGCATCCACTCGATACTGAAAATCGGTTGGAAGAATTGAAGAGGGCTGAAGGCATAGGGCTCTGCAACATCACTAAGTGCTGCACTAAAGTCTGCCCGGAGGACATCAAGATTACCGACAATGCGATCATTCCTCTGAAGGAAAGAGTCGTGGACCAGTTCTACGATCCGATCAGGCGGCTGTTTCGGGTGTTGAGAAAATGATCTCGCGGTCAGGGCGGGCCGACGTCAGCTTTGGGCCACAGCGGGTTGGTGATAGTGGTTAGAGATTAGGGACCGGACGAAAAGCGGGGACAAGTCGCCGCACTCCAAAAAATGGAAGCAGACCATCCGGCCCCATGGAGGTAATGATGTTTACGCTCAAACCGATCTCCAAGGACGCAATACCCAGGGCGCTGGAAAAGGCCGAGAGGTATCGTCTTCTGAACGAGCCCAAAGAGGCAGAGAGCATCTGTTTGGACATAGTTGAGATCGATCCTGAGAATCAGCAAGCGCTCATAATGTTACTGTTGGCGCTAACTGATCAGTTTGACGCGACTTCTGCACAAAGTGGCCTGCGCGCTCGAGCCCGAGGAATCCTCTCAAGGCTGTCTGGCGAATACGAAAAAGCGTACTATGAAGGAATCATCCACGAGAGAAGGGCGAGGGCACAGCTCAACTCCGGTTTTCTGGGAGCGGGCTCTCTGGCATATGAGGGCTTCAGGGAAGCGATGAGTTGGTACGAAAGTGCTGAATCGATCCGAGCGCCAGGAAATGATGATGCAGCATTAAGGTGGAACTGCTGCGCTCGAGCCATAATGGAGCACCGGCTTCAGGCAAAGCAAGAAGAGAGCCACCAGTACCTGCTCGAGTAAGAGGCACCCTCTACCATTCTCGGGGACCTTCGATGTTCCGCGTAGTGTGTTCTGTCACGCTCGGCGGAATGGGATCGTTGAGGAGGCGGCGGGGGGCCTGATCGATAGTTTCCGGTCGATTCGACTCGGCTACTTTCGGTCGGATCAGGTATCCCGCGAACCTAAGGGCCAGGATCTGGGACATTCCCTTTCCCAGTAAAATGACCGCCGGTATTAAAAATAGAAACCAATCGTGACTGCGCGCTATTAGCATTGCGATTGAGATCGCCATAAAGCCCATCCCGATGAGAGACTTCTTGAGCCCGCTTTCAATCCTTTTCGCGTATTCAGTAACAGCGGCGGGATCATTCTGGCGCAGATCGGGCAAAGTGCCGGATAGAGCCTGAGGTACCAGGCTGATGTTCGACCCACACTGCCGGCAGAACTTCGAGCCCTGGCCGTTTTCAGTCGCGCATTTCGGGCAATACATATGTCCGAAAGCAGACTAAATCCATTGAAAGCGGGTGTCAATCAAAACTTCAGTGACGCCGAGAGCCCATATTGGCGCCGGGTCGGATCATAACAAGGGGCCAGCGCGATCCTGGACATCGATTTCCAGGGCGCTGAGGCTTTCGACTCGAAGACCTCGGAATCCAGATCTGGATCGTGGTGAGCGTTGTAGACGTGGCGGCCGATGCCATAACCTATCGCGCTTCCAAACAGCACGTCGGACAAAAAGTGCTCGTGCGCGCCAAAGCGAGCCGCGGCCACTAAAGATGCGAGACCATAGGCGGTGATCGCGACCCAGCGATGACCCTTGTACTCATGGGCGACGACGGCCGCCATGGACCAGGCAACCGTTGCGTGTCCGGAAGGAAACGAGTTGCCCCCATCAAAAAAGCCACCGTGGCCTGAATCGCTACCGGGGCGGGGACGCTCAGTGATGTATTTCAGGATTTGAGCGACGACGGCGCCATCGGCCGCCGCCTCGGCGACGAGCACCCCGGTCTCGCGGGCCTTCGGGTTGTCAGCGATACGGCCGACCAGATAGAACGAGCCTGCAACACCGGCAACACCATAAATGTCTCCCAGGTAACTTATGTCTTTGGTGGCTGCCTGATGAGTGGTATTGATGTTGAACTCTCCGCCGTCCTCAGCAGTATACCGGTCGGTTGCGATGAGGGCCGCAGTCCCGCCGGCAAGCGGTAAGAGCCAGCGGGCCTGTTCGCCGCGAATGTGAAGCGGCCAGGTCCAGATTGCTTTCTGGTCCCGCAGTATGTTCTTGAAAAACTCGCGTTCGAGCGATGGCTTTGGCTTTGATTGCGCCGCTGGGGGATTGGGTGATTGCTGATCACGAGGCCGTGGTCCAGGCAGGACAGGCGAAAGCAGAGCCGCCGGAGGCGAAGCGACCGGTACGGAACCGGCTATAGGCAGGCTAGTCGAAGCAGTCGTTTGGGCCGCCGCATCGCCGGCAACCAGAAGTACTATCGCGATAAACGTGACACCACGGTAAAGGCTCCGTAAATCAGGTACCATGTTCATCTCCAGGTGGATTCGCCCTGGCGGCCAATCTGCACGGACTGGATTTCAAGGGAAGCGGGAGAGACGCCGGCGATTCTATCGCAATCCTGTCAGAATTGGAAATCCGCCGCACGGGTTACTTGGGGAGAGGACCAAAGGGCAAGGAGGCGGCCTCATTACGGCCGGGTTCAAATGGCTGTTGATAAAAAGCCGCTCTTGCGTGAACAAGGGGGCATCACAATAATGGCTCTATGGGAATCGGCCGCCATAGGCGTCAGGGCATCGTGATTTCGGTTCTATTTCTAGTCGTGTGGGTAATCCTAGCCCGTCGTGGTATCGATTTTGGCCAAATTCTTTGGATCAGCATTTCGATCTTCCTGCTGCTGGCGGTCTTATATTTGTGCGCCAGAACCGCGGTCCGAGCGGCTCGGGCCGAACGGCGTCGATGACGCCGGGGAACCATCGCTGCAGCGATGCTTCGAGTCGAGCGCCCGGCGCGTGGGGGGAGGATCGATTATGTTAATCTCTACCGCGCCGTGCTAGCGGTGCGCCGGCGCTGGGACTGAGAAGCGGGATCGACGTGACGACGCACCGCATCGCCAAGCGCCGCCGCCGAAGCGCTCTTGTCTACAATCTCAGCGGCGCCGGCCAACACCAGTCGTTGTCTCAAGTCATTGGGGAGAAAGGAATGGAAGAGAACAGGGACCTTTGGATCAAGCACGCGCAGCTCATAACAGAGCTCCAGGCTGCTGCCATCCCGGAACATTCCGCCCAGCAAATAGAGGACGAATTTGCCGGCTTTTGCAAGGTCCAGGGCGTCCGTAAGCCCCCGGGCTGAGATGACCTCATGTTCCGCGGACAGAATACCGCGGACGGCTTCGCGAGTTACAGGATCATCGTCGACGTGGAGAATCCGGCGGTTCGAGCTTCGCGTCACTGGCGTGTGCGTAGCGTTATCCCTACCCATTTAATCTCCTCCTACTAAATTGTCATTGAGTCTAATGGTGAGGATGGGTGGTATATTAGCACGCAACTATGGCAGTCATACAAACAATTTGTGAAAAGAATCTGAAATAAAGGCGCCGGCAACATATAAACAAGAAATGCCCGGGGCGATATGGATTCCAGTGCGTGGACTCCGTACCCGCCACGGTCTCTTTTCCCAACACTCTTTTCCCGACACCCCTCTTGACAATATTCGTTATAACGAGTATATTGTAGTAAGTATGGGAATCAGGGCCCAGGACAGAGCCAGCGGGAAGCCGGAGCCTTCAGGCCTCGAACGTTCAAGCCTTGAAGAAGATACGTACCTGAATATTCAGCGTACCGCTGAGGTGTTGGCGTGGAAGCTGACGGAGGTGTTGAGACCTTCAGGCATAACCGCAACGCAATACAATGTGCTGAGGATTTTGCGCAGCGCGGGTTCATGCGGCCACGCCTGCGGCGAGATCGCCGAACGTATGGTTACGCGCGACTCCGACGTCACGCGATTACTGGACCGAATGGAGAAAATGGGCTTGGTGACGAGGTGCAGGGAGCAGAAGGACCGCCGAGTTGTCACGACGTGCATAACGGCGGAGGGCAGCCGCCTGTTGGAGAAATTGGATGAACCCGTTTCCGAGCTGATGGAGGGCCTCCTCGGTGATCTGGGCGACCGCCGCCTCAAATCGCTGATTGAGTTGCTGGAGCTGGCGCGGCAAAAAGCGGGTTGATTTCTTACGATCTTGATCGAACGGCTAAGCGCCGAGACAAAGTAAAGGAGAATGTACATGAGCGATTATATTAAAGAGGTCAACGACCAGAACTTTGGAGAGGAGGTCTTGAAATCTGAGGGGCCGGTGCTGGTGGATTTTTGGGCCGAATGGTGCGGCCCTTGCAGGCAGCTCGCGCCGACGCTGGAAGCAGTTGCAAAGCAGTACGAGGGCAGGGCTCGGATTGTTAAGCTCAATGTGGATGACAGCGGCTTGACGGCGCAGCGCTATGGAGTCCGCGGCATCCCGACCCTGATCTTATTCAAAGATGGAAATGAACAGGAGCGTATCGTCGGCGTTACCGGCAAAGACAATATCGGGCGTGTTATCGAGAAGCATGCAAGCCAACCAGTTGAGGCCTAAAGGCCGAAGAGCACTCTGGAGACGGCGAGGCCGGTCCTGGAAGGGGCCGGCCTTAGCGCCGCCAGATTTTCCGCGTCACTCCCAAACAATCGGCTGCGCGACAGCTCATCAGGATGAAGTAACTATGTCCGCGACCTTAAAGGTCAGGTCGTCAAGCAATTGCTTGCCCACCTTGTAGACGCCCGGGTGCCCGCTGACTGTGACATAAACGTTATCGCCGTCCGCGGCGGATACGTTGACTACGGTTGTCTTACCGGCTTTGTCGGTCAGATGGATTTCCACTTTTGGACTCGATAGCCTGGCCGACACCGAGGCAGGGGGCTTGTCGATGATCTCGGTGGCTTTGTTGGTGTTTAGCGGATCCAGTATCTTATCGATCTTAAGCTCCTTGCCTTTACTGTCGCCGGGCTCCTTGACGGCCCATTTCCCGTCTTTGTCCTTTTCGGCTGAAATCCTTGCATTCGAGTTCTTGATCACGGCGCCAGTCACGTCGTCCTTCTCTATCTTGAGGATCCGTTTGTCGCGCAGATCGGCCAGCTTGACGTTGAGATCGTCGTAGAGATCGGGCTCGATCTTGAATATTTGTTGTTGGGCGGAGTTCTTTGCATAATACAGGTCGTCAACCTTTGATCCGATGCTGAGCGTCTGCTCGCCGCCGCTCGACAGGCGAGCAGTGACGGCTATCTTGGGTTTGTCCAGGCCATAGGCCGACAAGTCGCTCTTGGGATCCTTGACGAATTCCTTGGCCCGGGCCGAGGTGACCCTGCTGAGCGTCGAGCTGACCTTGCTCTCGTCAGCGTCGGCGCTAACGGGCGATTTGATCTTCCAATCCGCGCCTTCCTTAGCGAGAGTGACCTGGCCTTGTTCGTTGGTCAAACTGATGGAGTTTATCTCGTATTGCGAAGCGCTAAACACGGATTTGTCGCGCAGATCGTCGACGGACTTATCGGCATCGGTCAGCATCGCGACCGGAAGCAGGTCGACGCCGGCCCCGTCATCCACTTTGGCGTACACCGAACGCTCGGAGAAGTCTTTCTTGCCAAGCAGAATTCGATGCTGCTCGCCGCTCTTGAGCTTTATGTCCAGGGTTACGGCAGGCTGGTCGATTCCAAAGGATTTGAGGTCGTCTGCCGAGGGATTCAGAGTTCGACTGACCCGGCTGCTTGCTATGCTGCCGGTGAGCGCGTTAAGAGCGGACTCGTCGGCCGGAGCAGTGACCGGTTGTGTAATGGCCCACTTGCCTGATTGGTTCTCGATCGTCACAGCCTGGCTGGAGCGGGCAATTGTAATCGAAGCGATGTCGCCACTCGCAAAACTGAACACTGGCTTACTGGTGTCAGTAGTGGCCGCCGGCGAGGTGCTGCCCTTCTTTATCTCCACGAAATAGACGGCAACTCCAAGCGCCGCTGCGATTAAAAGTACAATACCTGTGCTTAGTTTCATAGCATTTTCCGTAATGCGGGCCCTATTCCGGCCCTGACTGTTGGGCTTTACGTGATGAGTAAAATGGGCCTGCGAGCGCTGTTCAAAGTCGTACCTCGGATAGGAGAGTCACGACTCAAGACTCGCCACTCAAGACCTAGGGACTACCTTCGTTTCCACCAGATGTAAAAGCCTGAGCCCATAACGGCTGCCGGCATCAACACTATAGTAAGCCAGAACAGCATATTCTGTTGACTGGCAGACATCTCCACTCGCCGGGAGGTCGGGCTCTTGGGTCGAATAGATATCAGGTTCTCCTCTTCGGCGAGCCAGTTGACGGAGTTCATAAACAGGTCCCCGTTGCGTTGGCCCTGGGCGAAGGTGTTACTGGCGAAATCAGAGTCGCCCACGACGACCAGCCGCGATTGTTTGTCCCCGACGGATCTCGTCGAAGCGACGGCGACAGTGATCGGGCCCTTCTTATCTGCGCCGGAAGGACCGCCCTTTTCCTCGTCGGCCTTGAGGTCTATGGCTGCCCAACTCTGATCAGAGGTCTTGACCAGATCGGTCGTCGAGACATTGCTGCCAGTGTCGTGGAGTTCATCAACAGACCTCGCGAGCGGGAAAAAGGTCATGTAGCCATCGAAGCCTTTCGTGATCGAGTGCGTGCCATAGCTCAGGCCGACCGGCGCCGCCGGGCCCATTCTGAATAGTCGTCCGGCCCCGCTGACATCGAGAACCGTGTTCTTTCCGAGCGCCAGCCCCCATTGTTTCAACACGTCGTCAAGCTTGGGGTCGGTGTCGGGATCGATCATCAGCAGAGCCTTGCCCCCGCCATCGAGGTACTTCCCTATTGCCGTGGCTTCATCAGGGAACAGCGATTGCTTGGGGCCGCCGAGAACAAGGACGTCGCAATCAGAGGGGACCTGGTTGCTCTGAACCAGGTTCACCGTCTTAGTGTCATAGTTTTCGTCCTTCAGCCATTTGCTGACCAATCCATAGCCGTCCCGGCCACTGGTATCTGAGATTTGCCTTTCGCCGTGACCCTCTACGAAATAGATTTTCTTTACCGAATCGCTCGTCACCTTGATGATCGCGCTGGTTAGTGACTCTTCGTCAGTCCCAGCAGGCCTTTCGGTTTTATCTCCGGAGGCGACGACAAGCTCCCCCTGCGACGAAACCTTGTACTGCCGTGCTTCGTCGGGCTTCGCTTGCGGGTCGATCAATTCATAGGTGATGTGTCCGCTCAAATCGCGATATTCTTTCATCAAGTCGTGCAAAGTCTGGTCGTCAGTTTGATCGAATCTCATTACCTTGACGTCTTTGGCAAGCCCCGAGACGATCTTCCGAGTTTGATCGGAAAGGCTGTAGACCTTTTCAGTAGTAACATCAATCCTCTTGTGATGGCGGTAGCCGACAAAGTTTGCGAGGCCGATGATTCCGACGACCGCTACGGCCATGACCGCGGTATTTGCGCCAAGCCTGGTTGAGCGACGCCCCGAGAACGACCGTACCGAGCGATAGTTGACAACGAGGCTGCCCAGTATTAACACCGCTCCGCCAATTAGCAGAGCTTCGTTGAAGGTCCCCATGACCTCCTGGATCGCATACCGGAGCGCACCGCCCAGCACCGCACCCGCGCCGATATAGGCAGCCCATTTGGCCATCTCTTTTGAATTCAATGTTGTCTTCTTCATAATGCCTGCCACCAACCTGTTAAAGCTAAGAACCTCACCCGCACCGCGGTTCTTCGGGACTTATGCCTTTCTCCACCTCATCGAGTCCAGGGAACGCTGTGTCAGAAACAGCGCTACTGCTACAAGGCTGGAGTAGAAAATGACGGCGGTTGTGTCTATCACGCCTTTGGCAAAATCGTCGAAATGGCTGAGCAGAGAGAGGTAGCCAATTATCTCTCCGAAGGTAGTCGTCGAATCACGCACCGCGATGTTCAGTACGAGGAGCAGCAGGAAGGCGGCGAACGTTGCCACCCCCGCTATAATCTGGCGCTCGGTGAGCGATGAAATAAAGGTCCCGATCGCGACGAGGGCCGCGCCCAACAGGAATAAGCCAAGGTATCCGCAGAGCACAATCTTCCATGGGAGCGCCGGCTCGCTATAGACTCCCATCGCGAGGTGATAAATCATGGTCGGAGCCAGCATAGCCACAAACAGCGTAAGGGAGGCCAGATATTTGCCGGCGACTATCTGCAGTTCGCTGATCGGCGACGTCATCAGCAACTCCATCGTACCCCGCTTGCGATCCTCAGCATAGACGCCCATTGTCAGCATCGGGAGCATGAATAGGATGATCTGGCTAGCGACGTCGAAGAAGTTGCGGACGACGGTGCCGGAGACGTCCAGCCCTTGTTGTCCTCCGAATTGTTCCGGCATCATCGAGCGCTGCACCAGATTACTCAGGATGATGTAAAAGAAGAATCCCGACACCAGGAGGAAAATGCCGGTGACCGCGTAAGCGATGGGAGATACAAAGTAAGAGCCCAGCTCGCGGCGGTAAATTGCAATTATGTTCTTCATATGTTGTTTCCGTCTGACGCCTATTACAAAGATCGATACGGGTCGGAACACCCGAGTCATGCCGAAACACGAACCGCCTCCCGTTCGGCCTCGGCAGCTCAAGCCGTCGCCGCCGCGGGAGCAGCCTCGGCCGCCGCCGGCTGCTCCTCGGTGGTCAATTGCAAGAAGATGTCTTCCAGGCTCACCCGCACCGCGCGCAGCTCGTACAGGTCAAAACCGTCGCCCACCACCCGCTTTGCAATCTCGCTGCGGATGTCGCCATCGGATTGGCTTTCGACGGTGACTGACAATCGTTCGGTGGAATCGGCCGGTTCGATTCTGACGTCGGTAACACCTTCTATTTGCATGAGTGCGGAGCGCAGCGATTCTGGATCGGCCCCGACTTCCAGTTGAATGCGCTCGGCTCCCTTGAGCTGTGTGGTCAGGTTGGCCGGAGTGTCGACGGCAACGATCCGGCCCTTGTTAATGATGACCACTCGATCACAGGTCATGCTGACCTCGGGGAGGATGTGGGTCGACAGAATTATCGTGTGGTCGCCGGCCAATCCTTTGATCAAGTTGCGGACTTCGATAATCTGCTTTGGGTCAAGGCCGACTGTGGGCTCGTCCAGGATTACGACGTCAGGGTTATGGACAATGGCCTGGGCGATTCCTACTCGCTGCCTGTAGCCGCGCGAGAGATGCTTTATCAGAGTGCCGGCTTTATCTTCGACGTTGGCCAGATGCAATGCCTGGTTGACCCTGATTCCGAGATCGGCGGACGCGACGCCCTTGATTCGGGCCACGAACTCAAGGTAAGGCCGCACGGCCATTTCAGGATACAGGGGCGGGGTCTCTGGCAAATAGCCTATGTGCCGCCTGACATCAATCGATTGCTCGAAGATGTCGAAGCCCGCAATTCGGGCTGACCCGCTGGTCGCGGGCAGATAGCCGGTAAGGATGCGCATCGTGGTTGTTTTGCCGGCGCCGTTGGGCCCGAGGAACCCGAGTATTTCTCCCCGACCCACCGAGAATGAGACATCATCGACCGCGCGGACCTTACCGAAGTTCTTTGTTAAATGATCGACCTCAATCAATCTCGCGCCCCTCCTGTCGGTCTAATACCGACCGCCACCCAGCGCGCCGGAAAGTGGCCCCCAAAACGAAGGGGACCTTTCCGGCGGCAGGAAACTCGCTATGACGACTGATCCAATGGTGGACAGCCGCTGTGGTAAGGGAATACCGTCGAGGCAACATATTACGGTTTTTGAGAATTCACAAGACGCCTGGCTTCCACTTACCTCTTTGATACCTTTTGAGGCTCAACCAGCAAGTGAAAATCATTTTATTAAGGAAGGCCGAACGGAGTCAAGTGTCGTACTTCAACAAGTGCCGGACAGTGCCGAGAGCGAGCCTGCTATTCCCCAGGCAGGTAAGCTGGGTGGCGAATAGAGTCAATCATTGCGGCCGGGTCTTTGACCTCGCCGGTCTCATCACGAAAACGCCGAAAATACACCTGCAATCGCAAAAATGACATCCAAAACTCCCAAAAATGGCTGTCATTGACAATCGTTACCGGAGAGGTTAGTACTTATGATGAGGGGCTATAGGCCTGTTGATCCCTCCGCTCCCTGCGATGATCTGACATAATCACGTCCAGAGAAACCTTTCCGCGATACATTTACCGGATCGTTGAAATGCGGGAAATCATATCGACTCGTACGGCGTCAGCGAAGGAGCACTGGAACAGCACATTGCATTGATAACCCGAGGCCTGCCTGATACCGGGATGAAGTGATCAGGAATTTCCTTGCCCGGAACAGCGCTCATAGCGTGCTCGCCAACGAATTCGAGTTGGACGTCCAAACGGAGATTGCCGGGAAGCGCGAGTTCGACAGCATCGTCGCACGAGATCCGTATCGGGGATGGGAAAGTCTTACAAGCGATATCCGGACTCCGGCGGCGTTATCAAGTTGTCGCTAATTGGATTCGATCCAGAGATGAGCCAGGCCATGATTTTATGCGTCAAGCGTCGGTGGGCCGGCCAGCGGTAAAGGCAGCTACTCCCTCCTGAAAAAAGAAGTCGCGGACTGGATTGCTCTAAGGAATTGATACTCTGGGTCCGCTAGACCGTCAGTCGCTCGCCGCCAATCTCCAGCAAAACTCCTCTGCGAAGGTAAGCCTGCGTGGCAGGTTGACGAACCGCTCGTGAACACCTTTCACAATTAGTGCAAGAACCACGGTGAGGAATCATTCTTATAGTGTGCTCGGAAGACTAGCGGCGGCACACTAAGCAATACCCTAACAGAGCGCCAGTAGAGTGCGGTCCCGGCTCATGGCCTGGATAGGTAGTGGTGTCGTTGGGACAGGCTCCCGGTTTGTTAATTGCTGCCCAGGAGGATTCTAATGAGACGTGCAAGAAATAATACCGCGCACCAAAGTAACTGGATGCGCCTGGCGTTAACCCGCATTGCCCCTGTCACAATCGCCTTTGCGATAGCCGTCCTCGCGTATGCGCTGGCGCCAAGGAGCCATGCATTCGCCGCCGGAGAACTGGCTGCTATATACAGCGATGGCACGCTCGAGCTGAACCTGCCTTTTGACGAAGTGATCGGCCGGAATCGGTTGTTGAAGATCGAAATCGTCGACCCGTCGGACAAGGCAGTCGGAACCCGATCCATATCGACGTCAGGGACGAGAGAGCGTGGATCGTGGAGAGTCACAGTCCCGATCGACAAGGGCGTTGCGGTTGAAGATCTGGCGTGGGACCGGCTGCGGCTCGAGGCCGGTGACTACTCTCGGATAGTCTCTTTATCGGAGATCCTGCGGCTGCCGGTCATCCGCATTTTTGCTCAACGGTCCTATGGCGCGGGCTCTCCAGCGGCAATCCGGGTCATCACCGCTGACTCGAAAAATGGCAGTCCGCTCGCGGGCAGCAGGGTCAAGATCGACCTGACAGAGGGTTCTTCGCGGTCGACTACGCTGTTCAGCGGAAACACCGATGGAATGGGGACGGTCCGGGCTGACTTCAAGCTGCCCAGTGAGTTCGGTCCGCGGGAATTGTACGTAACAGCCGACACGATCCTTGGCAGCGTAGTGGCCAAGCAGCCGGTCGAACTCGAGCGGCTAGACCGTATTCTGATGTCGACCGATAAGCCCATTTATCAGCCGGGACAGACCATGCACCTGCGGGCGCTTGCTGTGAATAGCCAGAGCCGAGCCGCCGAGGCGAATCAGCCGATAACGCTCGAAGTTGAAGACGGCAAGGGCAACAAGGTCTTCAAGAAACGCGGGACGACGGACAGGTTTGGGATTGCATCGGCCGACTTCGAGCTCGCGGACGAGGTCAACTTCGGACCCTACCATGTGCGCGCAATCGTCGGAGACGAGATCGCCAAATCCGTCCAGGAAAAGACCGTGACTGTGGACAGGTATGTCCTGCCGAAGTTCAAAATCGACGTCGAGCTGGGTAAGGAAGGTTCCAAACAGCAATCCACCTACTACCGGCCGGGCGACCTGGTTGAGGGCAGGATCGCCGCCCGCTATATGTTCGGCAAGCCGCTGACCAATGCCCAGGTACC
>Ga0207155_1078_pt1 | contig 24653 bp, 21 predicted proteins | sample Alteio_BWMinHeat_26_FD_153515 | JGI IMG/M metagenome (GOLD analysis project Ga0207155, IMG submission 153515) | Enriched cells from forest soil in Barre Woods Harvard Forest LTER site, Petersham, Massachusetts, United States -... | ecosystem: Environmental > Terrestrial > Soil > Temperate forest >... | reverse complement strand
CAACGCATTCGTTTCACAGGTAGGAGAAATCAAAGCTCCTGACTACAAGTCGCTCGACTTGAGTAAGACGGAAGATAATATTGTTCGCTGCCCCGATGGTTCGACAGCAGAAAAAATGATTGCTTTGATTGATCAAGTGAGATTGGATCGCGACACGATTGGAGGTATTGTGACGGGTGTGATTAAAAATTCACTTGTTGGATTAGGAGAGCCAGTGTTTGACAAACTTCATGCGGCACTTGGCCATGCAATGCTTGGCATCAACGCGGTGAAGGGTTTTGAATACGGCAGCGGCTTCGAAGGAATTAAACTGCGTGGCTCACAACACAACGATGAATTCTACAATGACGGAAATAGAATCCGTACCAAGACGAACCACTCGGGTGGCGTGCAAGGCGGCATTAGCAATGGAGAAGATATTTATTTTAATGTTGCTTTCAAGCCGGTGGCCACTATCATGCAAGATCAACCTAGCGTTGATAAATCAGGAAATGAAGTAACTGTTTCAGGCAAAGGTCGCCATGATCCATGTGTTGTGCCACGTGCTGTGCCGATCGTTGAAGCCATGGCTGCGCTTGTGATGGCTGATTTTTTGTTGCTGGCGAAAAGTTCTAAAGTCTAATTAACTAGCAACAGAAATTATATCCTTTTCTTTCGGGACCATCATTCCAAAGGATTTTAATTCCAATCCTAAAGTTTTAGCGAAAGCTTCAAACTCATTTCTCTTTTCTTGATCTACAGAAACTAAAAGTCCGCCGCTGGTTTGAGGATCGGCAAGAATAGCTTTTTGCTCATCAGAGATCGTGCTGATTTTGTGGCCATAACTTTCCCAGTTTCGTTGCGTGCCGCCGGGCATTGATTTTTGTTGAATGTATTCTTTTAAGAAATCAAATTTCGGAACGTGATTAAAATTTATTTCAGCAGAAAGATTGCTGCCTTCACACATTTCTACCAAGTGACCAAGCAAACCGAATCCAGTTACATCGGTCATTGCATTTACATAAGATAACTTTCCGAATTGGGCTCCGGGTTTGTTCAGCGTAAGCATCGTGTCAACGGCTTGTTGTAAATGAGTTTCGCTTACAATTCCTTTTTTCTGAGCAGTGGTGACAATCCCGATGCCTAGCTTTTTCGTCAAATAGAGTAATGAGCCTTCTTTTGCTGTATCATTTCTCTTCAGATTTTCCTTTTTCATTTTGCCCGAAACTGCAAGACCGAACACAGGTTCCGGACAATCGATGCTATGACCGCCAGCCAGAGGTATTCCTGCATCGGCACATATCTTTCTACTGCCTTCCAAAACCTCTTTTGCAACTTCAGGAGCAATTTTATTGATCGGCCATCCAAGAATGGCAATGGCCATAAAAGGTTCGCCGCCCATCGCATATACATCACTAATGGCATTCACCGAAGCAATTGCACCGAAGGTGAATGGATCGTCAACAATAGGCATAAAAAAATCCGTAGTGCTGACGATACATGTTCCGTCACCAATGTCGAAGACTGCAGCATCGTCTTTCGATTCATTGCCAACTAGTAAAGAAGGAAACTTTTGTTTGGGAAAATCTGAATGCAAAATTGTGTCAAGAACTGCGGGAGAAATTTTACAACCGCAGCCGGCTCCATGTGAATATTGAGTGAGTTTAATTTCATTCATGCGATGCAAGTTACAGGTTGCAAGTCACAAGTTCCAAGAGATGTCTTGACTTACCCGCAACCAGTAACATGTATCCTGTCACTTAAAAATACCGCAACGCCAAACTAATTGTCTGTCCTCCTTTCCAATCAAAACTTGCCTTCTCGAAGTTTGGTGGCCCAAACATTCCCATCGCATCATTTGAAAAACCAAAACCTTCTTTGGGAATACCGACCATGTTTTTGTCGAGTTCACCATTGATGTTAGCATCGTGAAAGGCACTGATTGCATACTTCCCGGCAGGAATATTTTCGAAAACAAAGTGTATCTCACCTTTGCTTGCCTTTATTTTCTGAGAGGCAAAACGCTTCTTCAAAAAATCAGCTTCGTTCGAGAATAATCCCACCAGGATATCTCCTTCGGCATCATTCACATTTTTGATTACAACTTTCATGGTTTGTGACCAACCAAATTGGGCTGTCACCACTAGTGTTATTAAGACAATTAACTTTTTCATAAATGTTTTTTTGATCGAAAGGTTGTTGTAAGCCTGTCGTTTTGAAAATAAAACAGACTAAGTTGCTTCAATACATGGATCAATTGTAGAAATAGGTTACCCAACAGATTGGTAACACTGTGATCCGCGTCTTCACTGATCACCATTTGATTTCAGGACGCAGACCGAAGGGATGGAATATGAACGTGCCAGTCCTAAAAGCTCTATCTCTTCCTCTTAACAATTCATCGTACTGATTTCGCAGTTCGGTAACTGATTCTTTATTGGGTTGAATTCAATAGGAACATTTGTCGTGTAATCGCCAAAAAACAAAAATGACACGATCAACCCTTACTCTAATTCTTATAACAGTTTCAGGTAGCCTTTTAGCTCAAACTAAAATCAAGGGCATAGTTAAAGACATTAAAGGTGAGCCATTGCCTGGAGTGAATTTGATGATCAAAAATTCTTACGATGGCACCAGTTCGTTAACAGACGGAACATTTTCGATGACTAGTGAAGAGAAAGGGAAACAAATTCTCCTTGCCTCATTTGTAGGTTATAAAGCTTTTGAACAATCCATCGAACTGAATGGCAGCGAAATCAGCTTAACTATTAACCTGAAGGAAGAAATTAATCTATTGGATGCTGTGGTGATTTCCGCTGGCTCGTTCACAGCCGGTGATGAGAAGCGCAGAACTATTTTGAAAGCAGTGGATATTGCTACGACTGCCGGCGCCACTGCCGACATTGCTGGAGCACTTAACACGCTGCCGGGAACGCAAAAAGTAGGTGAGACCGGGCGACTTTTTGTGCGTGGTGGAAGTGGCAACGAGACTCGTACTTTCATCGATGGCATGGTTGTGCTTAATGCTTATAATCCTTCTGCACCCAACACACCTTCACGGGGAAGATTCCTTCCATTTATGTTTAAGGGAACGAGCTTCAGCACCGGTGGCTACTCTGCAGAATATGGACAGGCGCTTTCGTCTGCACTTGTTTTAAATTCTAAAGACAAAGCAGAAATCAACCAGACAGATATCGGCTTGCTTTCAGTGGGTGCTGATGTGGCACATACTCAAGTGTGGGATAAAGCTTCGTGGACTGGCAAAGTTCAATACACCAACGTCAATCCCTACATCGGTCTAGTTAAGCAGCGTGTGGATTGGAACACTGCACCGGTTTCAATTGAAGGGAGCACAGCGTATCGCCAGAAAGTAGGCAAGTCAGGAATGTTGAAGCTCTTTGGAAATTTCAACAACTCAAACTTTAAAATGTATACTCATGCGATTCTTGACCCAACAGTTATGTTGCACTATAACCTTACCAACAACTATGAGTATGGTAATGTTACCTATCAAACCTTGTTGAATGAAAAATGGAATATGCGTAGCGGACTTTCATACACCTACAGTAAGAACGATATCACTCTTGGCGACTCGCTCTTTAATGAAACTGAAAAAGGAGTTCATGCCAAGTCAGTGTTCGAACATACGCTCTCGGATCAAGTGGAGATTCGATTGGGTGGTGAAGTAATCGATCGAAATTATTCGGCATCACGCTACGATACAATTTCAAAACAATTTCAAAGCCGCAGCTTTACGGAGTCGATCTCATCTTTTTTCGGAGAAGTAGAAGCTTATGCTAACAAACATTTTGTCGCAAAAGCCGGAGGAAGGTTTGAATATAATGCATTGATTAATCAAGCGAGCGTGGATCCACGATTTTCGATGGCTTATAAGCCTGCAAAAAAAGGACAGTTGTCTTTTGCTTATGGATCTTTCAGGCAGACGCCGGAAAACCAATATGTGCGGATAAATACCCAACTAAGCCCTGAACGGTCGGAACATTTTATTCTGAGTTACCAGGTCATTTCTGACCGAAGAACCTTTAGAGTAGAAACGTATTACAAGAATTATTTCAGTCTTGTCAAGTTTGTTAACAACAATCAGTATCAGCTTATCAATTCCGGAAACGGCTATGCCAAAGGAATTGATTTTTTTTGGCGTGATTCAAAGAGTATTAAAAATGTTGACTATTGGATTTCGTATTCTTACCTCGATACGAAGCGCGACTATTTAAATTATCCCTACGCAGCTGTTCCTACATTCGCATCATCCCATAATTTTTCCTTTGTCTACAAACATTTTATCACTCCTATTAAAACGCAAGTCGGATTTACATATAGTTATACAAGCGGCCGGCCGTACTACAATCCAAACCTTCCGACCGAAAAATTCCAATCACAACAAACTCCATTTTACCAAGACCTGAGTGTAAACATCAGTTATTTACCGAAACCTTCATTGATCGTCTACGCATCGTGCACAAATCTTCTAGGCCGTGATAATATTTTCGGATATCAATACAGCAATTTGCCAAACAGTTCAGGTGAATATGTAAGCCAAGCAATTCGTCAACCAGCTCCTCGCTTTTTATTCCTTGCTCTCTTCATTACGATTTCTAAAAACAAATCAGTTAATCAATTACCCAACTTATAGACAATCAAATAATAAACTTTAACCCAAAAATTATGAAAACAATTATTTTGTTTCTCGCGATGGCAATGACTATTGGTTCAAAGGCCAACGATGCCAAGTATGTAGAAGCGATGTCGAAAGGTATTGAAGCTGTTTACAAAGCCCAATCGATAGAGGAGCTTCAAAATGCAGTCAACGTATTTGATCGGATTGCCAACGCGGAGAAAACGAAGTGGGAACCATTCTACTATAGTGCATTTGGTTATGTGATGATGGCCAATCTCGAAAAAGAAAGCACGAAGAAGGATAACTACCTTGATCTTGCAACCGCTTCCATTGGAAAAGCAAAGGCTATCAAGGAAAATGAATCGGAGATCATTACGATGGAAGGATTCATTCACATGATCCGCCTCACGGTTGATCCGGCTACTCGTGGGCCAATGTATTCAACGCTTGCAATGCAATCATTCAATAAAGCACTTGAATCGAATTCAGAAAATCCAAGGGCTTTGTCTCTCTTAGCACAACTGCAATTTGGTACGGCCAAATTTTTCGGTACGCCTCCCACTCAGGCCTGCGAGACCGTTGCTAAATCGCTTCAAAAGTATGAGACCTTTAAACCAGAAAGTTCAATTGCACCCAACTGGGGCAAGCAGATGACTGAAGGGCTTAAACAAAATTGCCAATAATTTTTAGTGAGACTGTCTCGAATTTACGGAACAACGTCATTGCGAAGAGGCACGACCGAAGCAATCTTTAAAATGGAGATTGCTTCACTTCGTTCGCAATGACGTAATTCATTTGAGATAGTCTCTTTGCTTGTACCATTTTAGTTTTGTTCATTTAGTAAAAAATTAATAGACTCTTGCTTAAGAAAATCAATCCGACTGTAAGGTTAATCGTGTTACTAGTGGTCACTGGGTTTATCATGACCTATTTTATTTGTCCTAACTGTTCAAAGTCATTTAACAATTATTTTTCAGTTGGCATTTTTTGCTCCTCGACATGGATCACTTTATGGATAGGTAACGAACTTGTGAGCCGATGGGTAGATAGATTTTTGTGTTGGACGGAGAACCCAGGGAAAAGATTATTATATGGCCTCCTTACCACGTTTGGCTACACCCTCGGTTCCGTCTATATCTTAACTAAAATTTTTTCCTGGATAACTAATCTTAACATTGAGTTCACCCGAGACGTGCTGTACACAACAATCCCTATTACCTTGTTGATCTCAATGTTTATGCATGGCCGGGCATTTCTTGAAAACTGGCGCAAAGCGGCCCTTGATACAGAGAAATTAAAAAAAGAGAGTGCAGTGGCCCGGTATGAGTCATTGAAAAGTCAAGTGAATCCTCATTTTCTTTTCAATAGCCTGAATGCTCTAACCAATCTAGTGTATGAAGATCAAGACAAGGCTGCGAAATTTATCAAGCAATTGTCGGAAGTGTATCGTTATGTACTGGACACGAGAGAGAAAGAAACGGTTTCCATGCAGGAAGAAATTCGTTTTATAAAATCGTATTTGTTCTTGCAGCAAATTCGCTTTGGTGATAACCTCAAAGTAAAATTGGATTTAGATAATGCGTCGGGCAATGTTGCTCCGCTGGCTCTTCAATTGCTATTGGAGAATGCCATCAAGCACAACATTATTTCACAGGAGAGCCCATTGACTGTCGAGATGAAAATTGATAACAGATTTATTTGGGTCGAAAACAAGTTACAACGTAAGTCAGCGATGGGTGAAAATTCTTCCGGTATGGGCTTGAACAATATCCGAAATCGCTATGCTTTTTTAAGTAACAAGGAAGTGATCGTTAAGGAAGACGCAGATAAGTTTTCTGTTGGCCTTCCAATTATTGAAGTGGAGGAATCATGAACATTCTTATCATCGAAGACGAGCCGCAAGCAGCACAACGAGTTGAAAAACTTATTGAAGGCATTGTACCTAATGTGAAAATTGTTGCTATTCTCGATTCTGTTAAGAGCGCGGTGCAGTGGTTTACTTCTAATCCTTCGCCTGATTTGGCGATCATGGATATTCAATTGGCTGACGGAATCAGTTTCAACATTTTTGAACAGTGTAATGTCAGATGTCCTGTAATTTTTACCACCGCATATGAGGAGTATGCTCTCAAAGCGTTTAAGGTAAATAGTGTTGATTATATTCTAAAGCCAGTAGATGCCGATGAATTGAAAGCAGCTGTTCAGAAATATCAATCGTTGAATGCGGCTCCAGAAAAAATGCTAGAAAGCATTGGCTATGCGGTGCAAATGCTAACAAAAAAATACAAAGAGCGATTTGTAATCAAAGTAGGCGAACATTTGAAGTCAATAGAAGCGAATGAAATACTTTTTTTCTTTAGCTTGGAGAAAACCACTTTCGGTCAAACCGTCGATGGACGAAAACATATTCTCGATTTTACGATCGATCAGCTCGAAGGATTGCTTGATCCCACTAAATTCTTTCGCGTCAACAGAAAATACCTGGTGAATGTAAAATCCATCCAGGATATGATTAACCATTCTAACTCACGCATTAGGTTAGTTCTGAAAACAAGTGATGATCCTGATGTGATTGTAGCTCGTGAGCGTGTACAGGAATTCAAAGATTGGCTTGATCGATAGACAGTCGTTCTGTGTCCTATGTGGTTAACAAACTTTCCGCAAACTGACTCATGTCCTTTCCATTCCACTCAACTGCTTTTAGAATTCTTTCTTTTCGCTTGCCGATGCTGTCCAAATAAGCTTTGTCATAATAGGTCAACAAGATTTCAATAGTTGAAGCCATATCGCCTTGTAGCAATTTTTCTTTTGCTGCATTGAAATGTTGACCTCCTAGTTTTTTTGTCACTTTGCCCATAATTTGTAAAAACTCATCACGGTCGGCAGTACCATATTCATGAGTTAATCGTTCAACACGAATTTTTTTGTCGACTTCCATTTTCACCATCGGGCTTTTCATCATCGTCTGCCAAAAATCATTGGGCAGGAATATTTTTCCAATAGCGATCGACTCGTCTTCTACCCAAATCGGTTTTGACAAATCCAGTTTTAGGATCTCTTCAAATAAATCATTTTGAAATTGCTCTGTGGTGGGTTGTGAGTCCATCATCAAATGACCGAATGCAGAACCCTTGTGTGATGCCAGCTTTTCAAGATCGAGTATCTGCGCTCCTTTTTCTTTCAGTGCCCGAAGCACTTCGCTTTTGCCGCTGCCCGTACATCCTGTAAGCAAAATGAGATGCAACGGTTTTTTGAAAGCTTCTAAACCAAACTGGCGATAAGCTTTGTATCCGCCCGTTAGTGCATTTGATTTCACCCCCGCCATGCCAACGAACTGACAGAAGTTATTCGAACGCATACCTCCACGCCAACAATGCACTAGTAATTCTCTCCCTGAAGAAATTTTTGTTGCTTCGTTTACAATCTCTACAAGTCTTGGCCCAACTAATCGAAATCCTGTTTTAATAGCTTCTGCCTGTCCTTTCTGTTTGTAGTCGGTACCAACTGCAACACGTTCCTCATTATTGAGCAAAGGAATATTGAGAGCCCCTTGTATGTGCCCTTCTTGAAACTCCAATGGAGATCGCACATCAACAACAGGAAGATCAATTCGGAGGGAAAGAAATTCTTGTAAGGAAATCACAACACGAATTTCTCAAATAAACTCAAGTGAGTTGAAATTATTTTTTTAAGGATCCTTTTTGCCGTACAGCTTCATAAATAGCAATGCCTGCTGCAACAGAAACATTGAGTGAGCTGATCTGTCCTTTCATTGGAATTTTAGCAAGATGATCTGCTGCCTTGAGAAGTTCAGGTGAAATGCCATCTTCTTCTGAACCCATTAAAATTGCCAACGGGCTGTTCAGTTCCATTTCATATAATGTCTTGTCTGCCTTCTCTGTGCAAGCGACAACCTGGATGCCATTATCTTTCAGCAAACCAAATGTCTTAATCATGTCTTTCACGCGGCACACAGGCAAGTGATTAAGTGCGCCTGCGCTTGTTTTCATCGCGTCAGCAGAAATAGGAGCATTACCTTTTTCACCAATGATAATACCGTCTAATCCCGCGCATTCCACGGTTCGAGCAATAGCGCCAAAGTTGCGCACATCAGTGATTCGATCGAGTATCAAGAAAAAAGGCTCACGACCTTGTTCGTAACAACGATCGATAATGTTTTCAAGCGGAGCATATTGAACAATCGACAAAAGACAGATTACTCCTTGATGGTTTTTGGAAGAAATGCTGTTGAGCTTTTGCTGCGGAATGAAAGAGAAGGGTACTTTACGCGTTTGTGCTGTGTTGATCAACTCTCGAATCAAATCGTTGTTTAGCCCTGCTTGAATATAAATTTTCTCGATCTCACGCCCTGCTTTGATGGCTTCCATCACCGCGCGAGTACCAAATACCATTTCTTTTTTTTCCATTATTGAAACCGGCCTTTTCGCCAAAGATCGACAATACCAAACCAAGTATCGGTAAATCGTTTGTCGCGCAGCAAAACGTAATTTTCAGGATCGTATACGCTGCCGCTTTTCACGAAAGTGAATTTGGTGTTGTTTATATTTTTATACGTCCAGATTTCGTTGCCGCTATTTTTGCTTACTTCATCCGGAAGGCCAAAGATCAAATACAGCATGCCGCGGTCGGTTTTCCAACCTTCTTTGTAGGACGAGAAGTAAATATTGGCTAGCTCTATGTTATGAAAAAAATTTTTCATGAACGATTTCGCCCGGTCTTTGTCACCGGTGATGTTGAGAATCGTTTTGTCAAATTTCGCTTTTTCACCGTGAGCATTGTTGAGCTCAGTAAATTCCTCGGGTGTCGTTACAAGGATGAGGGGAGGAACGAGTTCATCGACTTTCGTAAACTTCGGAAAGTTTTCTTTTACAACGCGATATGAAAAACCGCGGGCCGCAGTGGTATCTTGTTGAAAAAGATAGAGGCCTTCTTTCTTAGGTAAGAATTTGCCACCGCTCGCAACATGAAAAATGGAATCATGAAAAAAGAAACGCTCATTTCGTCCTTCTTTTTCGGCAAAGGGAGGAAGCGCTGGTGGAAACACAGTATTATAATAAGAAACGATCAACGGTTTGCCATCGGCACTGCGTGCTATGTATTCTTTATTCTTACTCAAATGATTTTGCGTGATTACACCATCGTTGGTTTCAATCCAACCATCCACGGGATAGATAGCTTCGATTTGTTTAAAGTATATCCAACGGCTACTGCCACTGGCAACATGACCTAGCAATAGCCAGGGCTTCTCAGGAATATCTAATAAAATAAAACCCCGCTTCTCTTTTCCGTTGACAGAAAGCACCGAGTCTTTTTCCTTAATCGTAACGCCTTCGCGATCTACATATGAATTTCTTGCTTCCCAATTAATGGAATATTTTTCAGGGTTTCCATTGCGGGCAACGAGGGTGTAGCGAATCATAATTTTATTGGCAGCTCTAACCGGACGGATTTGCAATTCCACCTCATTTGTTGGACTGTACCAGTAATTAAAATTAGTTGCTGCGACGGATTGGCTTATCGCGAATTTGGAAGTTCCCAAAATCAGGTAAAGAATAAATAACGATCTCATATTTCTAGCAGTTCACTCTTACTTTCAAACGTTAAATCTAACGATTTGAGTTATTTTTGTCCCACAAAATTTTTTACATGGCAGTTTACACCACTGAGATCGCTTCGGAAACCATCACTTCGGATAACCCTATCCACCAACGACTGCTTAAGGCTTATGTTGCTGCTGCTGATAAAGTTCATGGCAATTTATTGGAAGTTGGTTGTGGCGAAGGTCGTGGTGTAAGCTGGTTGATGCCCCAAGTTGAAAAATTCTCTGCGATCGATAAGATCGCTGAAGTAGTTGAAGGTTTAAAAAAGAAATTCCCCCAAGGAAATTTCATGAGTGGAAATATTCCCCCATTGCCTTATGCTGATAACACATTTGATTGCGTAGTAAGCTTTCAAGTTATCGAACACATTAAGGACGATAATCTTTACCTGAAAGAAATCAGTCGTGTCTTAAAGCCTAATGGCCTTGCATTGATAACTACACCTAATCGCCCGATGTCGCTTTCACGAAACCCTTGGCATGAGCGTGAATACACAAGTGGAGAATTAACATCTTTGGCTAAAAGGTATTTCACGAATGTAGAAATGAAAGGTATTGCAGGGAATGAAAAGGTGATGCAGTACTATGAACGCAACAAAAAGTCTGTAAACAAAATGATGCGTTGGGATATTTTTGATTTACAATACAAACTTCCTGCATCCATTTTAAGAATGCCGTACGAAATGCTCAACCGACTCAATCGTAATAAACTTAAAGAAGCGGCCGATGACTTGGTGGCAAGCATTCGCCACGAGGATTATATTTTATCGGATGAACCAACCCAGTCACTTGATCTTTTCTTGATTGCGAGAAAATAAGCCTTAAGTCAGAGCCACTATATAAGTGTGGCAGGACTTTGCCAGAGCCACCCACAGAAATCGAGGTTGAAAATTCAAATCAAAGGGTTAATTTGATTCTTCAAAATCGAGTAAACTCATGAAATGGCATCTAAATGTTTTGCTATTTCCGATCGCACTTAAGACAGCCATTCCTTCCGATTGCTTTCGGGATGACCTTAAATCTAAATTATTAACAGATGAATTTGAATATTGATTCTGAAAAACAAAATACGTTTGATGCAATCGTAGTGGGTTCAGGCATTAGCGGAGGATGGGCTGCCAAGGAACTTACCGAAAAAGGATTGAAGACATTGGTACTGGAACGCGGTCGCGATGTAAAACATGTGACAGACTACCCCACCATGACCAAAGATCCGTGGCAACTTCCTCATGCCAATAAATTAACAACTGAGGAATTGAAATTTTATCCAGTTCAAGCACGAACGACATGGGTAACTCAGGCCAATAAACACTGGTGGGTTAATGATTTGGAGAATCCTTATACAGAAGTTCAGCCCTTTGATTGGATCAGAGGCTATCACGTTGGCGGTCGTTCAATTATGTGGGGAAAGCAAACTTATCGCTTATCAGATTTGGATTTTGAGGCCAACGCAAAAGAAGGAATTGCCATCGACTGGCCAATTCGCTATAAGGATCTTGCGCCTTGGTATGATTATGTAGAAACATTTATCGGAGTGAGTGGGCAGGCAGAAGGAATACCTCATTTGCCGGACGGCAAGTTTCTTCCTCCTATGGAGTTGAATTGTGTCGAACAGTTATTCAAAGAAAAAGTATCCGAAAAATTTAACGGAAGAAAAATTACCATAGGTCGTGCAGCTCATTTAACTGCTCCCCTTCCTCATGATCCGAGCCGTGGCGTATGTCAGAGCAGAAATATGTGTGATCGCGGTTGTCCATACGGAGCTTATTTCAGCAGCAATGCGTCAACACTTCCGTTTGCAGCAAAGACCGGCAACATGACGATGCGCCCGCACTCCATAGTGCATTCAATCATTTATGATGAGAAGAAAGGCAAAGCGATCGGAGTTAAAATTATGGATGAAAAAACGAAAGAAGAGATTGATTACTTCGCAAAGATTATTTTCCTGAATGCCTCTACATTAGGAAGTACTTTTATTTTGCTCAATTCTATTTCACAGCGATTCCCTAACGGACTTGGTAATGGAAGTGATCAGCTAGGAAGGAATTTGATGGATCATCAATACCGAGCTGGCGCGAGTGCAACAGTAGAAGGTTTTGAAGACAAGTATTACATCGGTCGGAGACCAAACAATTTTTATATCCCTCGTTTTAGAAATGTAGGCACGGACAAACGAAAGGATTATCTGCGAGGCTTCGGTTATCAAGGGGCTGGAGCAAGATCAAGCTGGTCTAGGGGCGTGAGAGAGATGTCGTTCGGGGAAGAGTTGAAAAATACACTAACCACTCCAGGTCCATGGGGTATTGGTATGAGCGGATTCGGAGAGTGTCTTCCTTATCAGGATAACAGAGTTACTTTAAACAAGGAGAAAAAAGATGTTCACGGTCTGCCAACTTTAAACATTGATGCTGGTTGGAAGGATAATGAGAAGGCCATGCGCAAAGACATGATGACGGCCGCAGCAGAAATGTTTGAAGCCAGTGGCTTTAAAAATGTTTCTACTTTTGACGGTGCCGATAATATTGGTTTAGGAATTCATGAAATGGGCACTGCCCGCATGGGCACTGACCCCAAAACCTCGGTGCTTAACAAATGGAACCAAGTTCACGAAGCGCCCAATGTATTTGTCACCGATGGTGCAGCAATGACTTCATCTGCGTGCCAGAACCCATCGCTTACCTATATGGCACTTACAGCACGAGCAGCAAACCATGCAGTCGAAGAATTGAAAAAAGGGAATCTTTAAAAGCTACAATCATGAACAGAAGAGAAGCTATACAAAAAGCAGCGATGACATTAGGCTACGCCATTTCAGCTTCAGCTGCATTTGGAGTGTTACATGGTTGCAAGGCAAGACCTGACCTCGTTTATAAACCTGATTTTTTTACCGAAGAACAAGCTCTAACTATTAGTGAATTGGCAGAAATCATTTTGCCTAAAACCACTACACCTGGCGCGAAAGATGTGGGAGTGCCTGGATTCATCGATGATTTATTAAAAACCACTTATTCAAAAGAAAAGCAAGCAAATTTTTTGAAAGAGCTCGCTGAATTTGATGAAGAGGCGAAGAAAGAGTATGGAGACAATTTCGGTTTATTAAAGAAAGAAGATCAGTTAGCCTTTGTAAAAAAGAAACATGACGAAGCATTGAGTTCTGATAATGCAAATCATTCAATGAAAAAAAACGAAGCCTCATTTATCCTCACTATAAAAGAATTGACTCTTCTCGGATTTTTTACCAGTGAGCCTGGCGCCACTCAAGTGTTGCAATACAACCAGGTTCTGGGGCCATATCAAGGCTGTATACCGCTGGAAAAGGTAGGGAAGGCTTGGGCAGTTTAAAAAGCAGATTTTAGAATTAATAGTTGCGAGTTTTAATGCCCGCAACTATTTTTTTTAGCTGTCAATAATTTCTCTTTTGACCACCACCTTCATTTACTTGAAGATCTGTCAATAACTTGGTGTAGGCGTCTTCGTATTTTTTTGCAAGCTCCGTCTCACCATTTTCATACAAGGTGCGTTGCAAAATATTCAGCATTACAATGTTGTTTCTCAATTCATTCGTAAGACTATTGCCTTCGCCGGCGAGATAATTCGCAATTTCAATAGCACGTTCTCCCACGGTCTTAGCAATCTCAATAGCTTTTGCCTTTTCTCCTACTTTGAAAAGAAGATTAACCGTTTCCGTAGTTGTATAATCGTAAGGTACGGCAGCGTCCGGCATCTTTGCCAACGAAAAGAGCAACAATTCTTTTGCCTTTTCATTTTCACCTTTATCAATCAAGGCCTGAGCAACCGAGTTGATTGAACTGCGGTGGTTAAGGACAAAGCCTTTATAATCTTCGTTGTAGTAAACTTTCGGATTATCTAATCCGCGGTAGCGGAATTTCTTTGTCATGATCTCAAAACACTTATCAGTATCGACTAAATATTCGCGGTCTTTTCTTGGATTGCGAACAGGCAAAATGCGATACGCATTCCCTACTTGAATGGCATAAGGACTGAGGTCAATATTGATTTGCGCAATCGAAGTGTTGTTCAAGAAAATCGGGCGTTCCCAGTTAGTAGTGATAAGAAAATCAAGTAGGGCTAGATCTTTTTTCTCCAATCCTCCTTTCAAAACTTTTATTTTCATTTCATCCACTACCAAACTATCCATGCCTTTTGGAATAATTCCCTTTGCTATAAGGGCTTGCTTGTCAACAGGAATTGTAAGCAAGCGGCTTGGCACAATATTGCGCTCACCATCGCTGAGTTGTGGATATCGCTTTGCCAACAAGTTGAGGTATTCTCTCGCATCGATGCTTTTGATTTTTAAGTCAGCATACGGCAAGTAGTCGTTCAAGCCACCCTGTTGATATTCTTTCAATGGCAAAGTGTATTTCATTGGCTCAGAGTCGTTGGCCTTGCGCATGCTTTGCTCAATGTACCAATCGGTGTTGTAGTAGCTCAATACGATTACACGCGTGTCGGGGCGAATAGCTTCCGTTTCTTGCGCGTACCAGAGCGGGAAAGTATCATTATCACCGCCAGTGAAAAGTACACCTTGCGGATCGCAAGACTCCAGATAGTTTGAAGCCGAGTCAACAGAGAAGAAACGATCACTGCGGTTGTGATCATCCCAACCTTCTTTGGCCATTAATGTTGGTGCAGCAAGTCCAATTAACGTCGCTGCAATGGTTGCTACTCTTGCATTCTTGATAAAGCCTTTAAAAAATTCGCTCATGCCGATGACAGCTAGGCCAATCCAAAACGCAAACGCGTAGTACGATCCTGCATAGATGTAGTCACGCTCACGAGGTTCAACAGGAGGCGAGTTAAGATAGACAACGATCGCTACACCCGTCATTACAAATAACAATGCGACTACCGCAAAATTCTTAGTGTCTTTAGTGAACTGGTAAAACATTCCGATCAATCCAAGAATAAATGGGATCATGAAATAATTATTGCGGCCTCGGTTCTCAGCAAGTGTTGAAGGCACTTTCTTAAACCATTCACTTGGACGAAGCCAACCTGCACCTTGCTCGTCACTCTCACGTCCTGCAAAATTCCACATGAAGTAGCGCATGTACATATGCCCGATCTGTTGCTTGAACATGAAAATAAATTTGTCTTGGGCGAAAGTAGGTTTCTGTCCTTCGGCTAAGCCCATGATGTTGCGATAGGTTTCGGCATGTTCAGAATTCCAGGCGCGAGGAAGCAAGGTGGATTCACCTGGCTCATACTCGTAGGTGAAACTGCGCTCACCGGGTTCATATTTGTCTTTTCCCTTCACGTAAGTTGGAGAGCCATACTTTATTCCTATTGGTCTTGCAGTAAAATAAGGGCCGGTTATTAGCGGGCGGCTACCGTATTGTTCACGTCTTAAGTAGCGAACAAAACTCATCACATCCTTGGGAGAGTTTTCATCGATCAATGTATTGTAATTAGATCGGATCACAACTAAAGCGTACGATCCATATCCAATTAGAATAAATGCGGTAGCCAATAAAAATGTATTCCAGACGGGTATGTTTTTTTTCTGCGTAAAATAAATTCCATAGACGAGAACGCCAACAACGAGCAAGGTGAACACCAACGCACCGGAGCCAAAGAATAGTCCAAGATTATTGACAAAGAATAATTCGAAGTGTCCTGCCAAAGTGGGAAGACCCGGAACAATAAAATCATTGATGAATAGAACAATCCCACTACTCAGTGCAAGAGTTGCAATGACGCCCCAGGTTGTGGTCTTGAATTTCTTGAAGTAATAAATCAATCCCAGCGCAGGAAGAGTTACCAGATTAAGCATGTGAACACCAATCGAAAGACCGATCATGTAAGCTACTAATAGCAACCACCGGTTGGCTTTGCTTTCATCCTCAATTACATCCCACTTCAATACGCCCCATACTACAAATGCAGTGAAGAAGGAGGACATACCATACACCTCAGCTTCAACGGCAGAGAACCAAAAGGAATCCGAAAAAGTATAAGCTAGTGCGCCAATGGAACCTGCGCACATCAGCAGCCAGTTTTGATCCGGTGTGATCTCCGAGTCTTTTTTAATTCCCATCAACTTGCGACCAAAAAGAGTGATCGACCAGAATAAGAACAAAATGGTGAAGGCACTTGCCAACACACTCATAAAATTGATCCAATAAGCGACTTTTGTTACATCGCCTAAGGCAAGAAATGAAAAAGCGCGACCCATCAAAAGAAAAAGAGGAGCACCAGGTGGGTGGGGAACCTGCAGTTTATATGACACGGCAATAAACTCACCGCAGTCCCAATAACTGGCGGTTTCTTCCATGGTGAGGAAATAGGTGATCAGAGCAATGGTGAAAACTGCCCAGCCGAAGATGTTATTAGCTTTTTGGAAATTCATGATACAGTTTAAATGAAGTCGCGAAAATAAGAAAATTAAATGTGTTGAGGTGCGGAGGAGTTAACGGCTTGCCGTATTTTCGGGTTATGTATAGAATTCCTTTTTTTTCTTTGAACAGGCAGCATCAGTCCATTAATTCTGAACTAAAGGAGTCATTTGATAAGGTAATCAAAAATGGAAGGTTCATTCTTGATCAAGAGGTAAAATACTTTGAAGAGGAATTTGCCACTCATCAAAAAATGAAATATTGTGTGACGGTCGGCAATGGCCATGATGCAATTCTGATTTCTCTTAAAGCATTGGGAATTGGCCATGGCGATGAAGTGATTGTCCCGTCTCATACGTGCCATGCTACCTGGCTAGCGGTAATAAATGCTGGAGCTAAACCTGTTCCAGTGGAAGTCGATCCATCAACTTATAACATCAATCCACTGCTTATTGAAAACTCGATCACTAAAAAAACAAAAGTGATTCTTCCGGTTCATCTTTATGGCCACCCTTGTGCGATGGATAAAATCATGATGATAGCGAGGAAAAATAAACTATTTGTCGTTGAAGATAATGCTCAAGCACACGGAGCGATGATCAAAAATAAATTGACGGGAAGTTGGGGTCAATGCAACGCAACAAGTTTTTATCCGACTAAGAATCTTGGAGCATTAGGGGATGGAGGAGCGATTGTTACGAATGACAAGGAAACGTTTCTATTTGCGCGAGCCTTCAGCAATTACGGTTCTGAAAAAAAAGATATTAATTCTATGCGCGGAATTAATTCACGCCTCGATGAGTTGCAAGCCTCCGTACTTCGGATAAAACTGAAAAGATTGAATCAATGGAATCAAAGGCGAAGAAAGAACGCCAATAAATATTTCGATTCGTTAAAAAATGTTGGAGATGTTTGGTTGCCACCAAAAGAGAATGAAACAGAAAAGCCTGTCTATCATCAATTTGTTATCCAAACAAAATACAGGGATAAACTAAAAAAATATTTAGAGCAGAGGAGAATTGAAACGGCAATTCACTACCCAACTCCAATCCATTTGCAAAAAGCTTATGTGCAACTAGGCTACCGCAAGGGTAGCTTGCCAATGGCTGAAAAGTTAAGCAAAACAGTTTTAAGCTTACCAATATTCCCCGGATTGATGGAATCGGAAATCAATATAATCAGCTCATCAATTAAGAATTTCTTTAAGTAAAATATCCTTTAATGGAGCAATCATTTACTTATAAACAATGATGTAGAAGATCAACCATAAAAGAAAAATTAAAATATAAGAACTTGCCACAATCCGCCAGGTAGCGCTTTGTTGTTTATGAATTCGGAAGGAATAAAAATTGACACCACGAACCATCATTAGAACGTAGAATATTTCGAAAACGCTTATCGCGCGAAGAGGATACGCAAAACGGCGGTCAATGGAGTAGTAATCAAAAAAATTCATCAAAGAGAGAGGATAGAATGCCTGAACCTCTCCTAAGGTAGGATCGGTGTTCACAAATAAAAACCAACTGATCTTTAAGAGTTCTGGCAATATGAAGATAAACTCAGCGGCCATCACCACGCTCCAACACTGAGAAAATGTAATCCGATAACCAAATAAGAAACAGCCAACCCACAGTACAAATCCAAGAATTGTAAACTTCCATAAATAAATAAAGGGGATGGAAAAGAATTGAAGAGCGCTGATCAACCGCAAAATCATTCCTTCGGGACGATCCTGCAAAAACTCAAACGCAGCAGTTTCGTTTTCTATAAAAGATTTTTTTATATAGAGGAGCAAAACAGAAATTAAGCAAAGGACTATAAAAGTTAATTTTTTATCAGCGGAAAATAGTGAAGTTTGCGAATGGTCCGATGTCATGAGGTCACAATAGATTTATTTTTGTTAAACAGAATTATGGGTTACAAGTTACAGGTTACAGATTATAATCACTCAGCAAAAAGGATGAAACCGGCAACTTTCCTTATTTTTTGTTTGGTCTTTTTCTCACTGGCTTCCTTCGGGCAGTCGAAGGCAAAGAAAGATACTACCATCATCTTGATCTCGGATGTTACCGTTCAGTTGGAGACAACCGATGCGATGAACAATCTTTATAATTTTCAGTTTGCTGAAGCTGAAAGGCTTTTTCGAGGCTTCAAAGAAAAATACCGTTGGCATCCGTTACCTTATTTTTTAATGGGGCTTGCGGAGTGGTGGAAAATTATGCCGAATACAAAGGTGACCACCTACGATGAAAAGTTTCTGGCTTACATGGATAGCTCTATTCTTATTGCAGAAAATTTATATGACCACTACCCAGAATATAAAGTTGAAGCCGCATTTTTTCTGGCGGCAGCTCACGGGTTTAAAGGTGAGTTGCTAGCCGATGTAGAAAGGAAAAATTGGATGAGAGCTGCAAGCGAAGGTAAGGCTGCATTGAAGTACATGGAGATATGTCGAGAAAAAAACAACTTAAGCCCAGAGTTGCTTTTTGGCGATGCACTGTATAATTATTTTCGAGAATGGGTTCCGGAGAATTATAAATCATTAAAGCCGATATTCTGGTTATTTCGACATGGTGACAAACAACTTGGACTGAAGCAATTGAAAGAGGTTTCTTACAATGCATTTTACACTCGCACAGAGGCCATGGTGTGGCTCATGCGAATCTTGGCTGGGTACGAAAATGATTTCCAGCGAGCATTTCAGATTTCAGAGTATTTGCATCAAACTTATCCTGATAACCCTTACTTCCATCGCTACTATGCCCGTATGCTTTATTCATTGAATATGCATCCTAAAATGGAAGAGCAGAGCCGACAAATTCTACAGCGCATCGACAGTGGCCGGTTCGGCTACGAGGCTGTGAGTGGGCGTTATGCGTCTTTTTTCTTAGGCCAATTCAATGACTCTCAGCGAAAACTAGATGACGCAATAAAATACTACTCCCTTTGTGTAAAGTACTCTGAAGAAATCGGGGCTACCGATTCAGGATATTATCTTTATTCACTGATCTCTTTGGGAGAGATCTATTATCAAAAGAAGGACAAAGCAACTGCAAAAAGATATTTTAACCTTGTAAAAAAGAAAGCTGGCAGAAAAGAGGAAGCCTATAAAGATGCTAAGCAGAGGTTGAAGAAATTGGAGAAGGTAGACTAATGAAATTTTCATAAAAGCTCTTTGATTTGAAGACCCAATATCGAGCTTTCTATTCTTGCTCCATTGTGATTCAAGTGATAGGCATCTTTCCACAGGGATGGATTTCTTTGAAGACCCTCAATAGGGTTTTGAATAAAATCGATATAATGAACCCCTTTACTTTTAAGAATAGAATTTAGTTTAGAGGTTATTAAATTTATTCTTTTAGGTTGGCGATACAAGGGCGAAGTAAAACAAATTACTTTTGTTTTCGACTCACTGCATAATCGGATAAATTCCAGGAGATACGAGATTTGTCTCTCATTCAAGTTCTCATTTTTAATATCACCTACATTATTTGCCGAATAAATTGTATTGATACTATCCTTTATTGTAGCAGGAATGACCTCGTATCCATTGTACTCTTTGAAAAGATAAGTTGATTGTACCAGATTTTTCAAAAATGTAAACACTCTTCCATTATATCGGTAAAGGTGAAAGACATATTTGCTGGATTCGAAAATTGATATTTCTGATATGTACTGCGTAACCAACTTGTTTTTTCCATAGTAGTATTTCAAATTTTGAATATCATTTCCATTGTCGTCAAATGTAAATTCTTCTGGCTCTAGGTGGAGCAAAATAACGGAAGGCATTTTATGAGCATCTTTTAAAATGCTTAACAGGCCTGTTTGAAACACCTGACTCATTCCAGCATGACTTAAGTTAAATGATTGCGCATGCAGACTATCTGGGATAACTTGATATAGCGCACGGGAATTGCCCACAATAACCAATGAAGGAACTAAGGTTTTGTTGAGGTAATAATTAATCTTCCCACCGGTTTGCCCAGTTTTTATCTTTGGATACCAATGATCAAACAAAGTACCTAATCCCCAGTCGGTAAGAGAAGTGAGCAGAATTACGAGGGTCACAAACTTCCAGAATTTCTTCATTTGAGTGGTTAAGAAGTTTAGAATTGAAAATAAATAAATTGATCTCCCTCTGATACTCCGAAAAGTACAATTAAAGTAATCAGCCCAGCAATCCAGAAGCACGATTGAAGAATTGGTCTCTCTGAAAAGTATTGTTGCGCGCCTTCCTTTCTGAGCAATAAATATTCTACCAATAAAAGAACAACGAGGCCAAAAATCATGCCTGCAAAAATCCCGGTATCTTGAATGCGAAGGACCCAAAAATCATTAACGTCAAGTATATTTTTTAAAATACCCCATGCTTGATGAAAAGAACTGGCTCTAAAAAAAATCCATGTTAGTGAGATCAAATTGAAAGTAAAAAAAACATTCAAGAGTTTACCATATCTCTGACTATGATTTTTGATTCCAGTCATCTTTTCAATTGATAAGTAAATTCCATTGAGCAAGCCCCAGATTACGAAATTCCAGGAAGCTCCATGCCAAAGTCCTCCAAGAAGCATAGTGATTAATAAATTTCTGTAAGTATTCCATTTACCAGAGCGATTGCCACCGAGAGAGATGTAGAGGTAATCCTTCAACCAGGTGGAGAGTGATATGTGCCATCGCCTCCAAAACTCAGTTATACTTTTTGAAAAATAAGGAAGGTGGAAATTATCCATGAGTTTAAACCCGAGTATATGAGCAGAGCCTTGGGCGATGTCGGAATATCCCGAAAAGTCGCAGTAAATTTGAAATGCAAAACAGTAAGTCGCAAAAATCAGCGTGACCCCTGAATTTACTTCCCACCTATCATAGATTGAGTTAATATAAATGTTGAGTTGATCTGCCACTACCACTTTTTTAAACAGACCCCAGCCGATTTGCTGAAGGCCAGTAATTAATCTATGCGTATCAAATGATTTTTTTTCATAGAACTGATGAAGCATATTTTGAGGACGCTCAATCGGCCCAGCTACCAATTGAGGGAAGAAGAGAATGTAAAGACTGTAAATACCAAAATTTCGCTCTGCTTTTTGCTTTCCTCGGTACACCTCAATGACATAACTCATTGCTTGAAATGTGTGAAAGGATAAACCGATAGGTAAGATAATATTTAAATGCTGTAGCTGATGATTAAATAAAGATTGACTAATGAAATTTAAATTGTCAATGAAAAAATTATAGTATTTAAAAAAACCTAACAGAAGAAGATTCGAAATAATGCTCACCGTCAAAAAGAGCTTTCGCCTCTTGTCAGTTGATTCTTCTATCAGGATACCCGCAAAATAATCTATAAAAATTGTGACGATTAAAATGAGCAGATAGCCTGGGATAAATGCACAATAAAATAAACAGCTTGCCACAAGCAGTTCAAACCATCTATATTTGTGTGGCAACAAAAAGTAGATGAGAACAACGATCGGAAAGAAGATCAAAAACTGAAATGAATTGAATAGCATTTATAAAAAAGCAATCGAAGAAAAAAATTTGGCTAAAAGTTAATGAATCAATACGAATAATCTCGCTTGGAACTTCGCGATCTAATTGTAACCCCGCTCGTTGTCATTGCCGTTTACGGGATGGCGTATTTCATAAGACCGTACATGACTGATGAAAATACACGTCCTTATTTTTTTCCCGCTTTGTCCTTTAAAATTATCTGCGCAATAGGTCTTGGCATCCTCTATCAATTTTACTATAGCGGTGGCGATACCTATTATTATCACACTTACGGAAGCCGCGTTCTGTGGGAAGTCTTTTTTGAGTCACCAGCAGATGGAATTGACTTGTTATTCAAAAAAGCTGGCGATTATACAGAAGGCTATCGGTACGCATCACGAATTTATTTTTTTCGAGATTCAGCATCGTTTGCTGTTATTCGAATTGCAACAGTTCTTGATCTTTTTACTTTCTCTACTTATTCAGCTACTGCCACCCTTTTTGCAGTATTTAGTTTCAGTGGTATTTGGCTTCTCTATCTCACTTTTTATAAACAATATCCACTTTTGCATCGCGGCTTGGCCATGGCTATTTGTTTTATTCCTTCCTGTGCTTTTTGGGGATCAGGGGTTTTAAAGGATTCAATTGTTTTAGGCTGCATTGGAATTGCGACCTTCCATTTTCACAAACTGTTTTTTGAAAGAAGAATTGGAATAATAAGTGTTCTTGTTTTCCTGTTGAGCCTGTATACTATTTTTATCATCAGAAAATTTGTGCTTCACGTATATATCCCCTCCATCATTATTTGGATCATGTCTAAAAACCTTGGGTTGATACGATCAATGGTATTGCGGATAATGATTATTCCATTTATTCTGGGAATCATTTTTTTTTCAACTTATTACACGGTAATGAAGGTAGGTGAGGGTGATGAAAAATACTCAATTGCTAAACTGGGAGAAACAGCCAGGATCACGTCATTTGATATACGCTACATGACTGGTCGAGAGGCGGGTTCAGGATACGATCTTGGAGAATTGGATGGGTCATTTGGTTCCATGCTCCGGCTTGCGCCCCAAGCTGTAAATGTGTCGTTATTCCGTCCTTATTTGTGGGAAGTAAAGAACTTACTTATGCTCTTATCTGCAATGGAAGGTTTACTTTTTTTAGTAGCCACCATTTACATCATTACGATGAATAAATTTTCTGCAATTAAAGGTTTGGCTGATCCTAACATCATTTTCTGTTTAGTTTTTTCAATCACCTTTGCTTTTGCAGTTGGTGTTTCTACATTCAATTTTGGAACTTTGGCTCGATATAAAATTCCGTTGCTACCTTTTTTCGCAACTTCACTTGTCCTGATGTTTAACTATGGTAGGAATAGCGAGAGAAAATTGGAAGAGTTTGAGGTAACAGAATAATTCTCTAGCACTTTTTTTCTTCCGGCCTTACCAAATTTCGCGCGTAAGGAAATATCGTCGATTAAGTTTTGAAGATAAAAAGACCATTCTTCAGTTGTTGAGCATAGAAATCCACACATGTTATGATCAATAATTTTGATGTTGGCACCTACTTTAGAACAGACCACAGGAATTTCAAGAGCCATGTATTGAAGAGCCTTGAATCCGCATTTGCCTTTGGCCCACTCATCGTTTGGCAAGGGCATGATCCCGATGTCTATTTGCATTAGGTCTTGAGCCTCGCTTTTTTTATTCCATGGAATAAAAATCATAGACTTGAGCGAGAGCAGTGGTGGACGATCGGCAATGATCAGAATTTTTAGTTTCGGGTTTTGGTCTTCCAGCCTTGCCAATACAGATTCAATTTCATGTAGGTATTTTAATGTTGAATGCGACCCGGTCCATCCTATAACAACTTCATCGCGTCTTTTCTTTTGCATTGTATCTGGATTGTGAAGTTTCTCGACATTTATCGTTGTTGGATTGAGTAAAACATGTTGGTTGAACATTTTGGCATAGTCGCACAAATATTCATTGCCACAACTTATTTTGTAACTCCATTTACAAATAGATTTCACCTTTGTTCGCCACTTTAAAATTTTAAACCACGCGGGTTCATTGTGTCGATCAGTGAGCCAAATCGAATCATCAAAATCGTAGATTATTTTTTTGCGCAATATTTTGGCGATAATCCATTCAATAATGGGAGGACCGACAGGCGTAACTTCGCGAAAAACAAAGATAAAATCGCCTCTTACCAATAAGGGCAATATTAAAAACCGTTTAAGAAAACCAACTGTCACACCCCATATTTTTTCAAGTGTTTTCCCCTCTTGATAAAGAATTGAATTAATCCGAACGGAGAGAAAAGAAAATATTTTTACCTGACTCCCTGTTGACTCTAGAAGTGATAAATACTGCTCGTACCGGAAACGCTGCCCAGGTGCAATATCATATGGATACGGGACGAGAAAAAAAATTTTAAGCCTTTTGGGCGATGACATGCCAATATGGTTTTTGATCAGAGAATTTTATGTTGTTAAACCCGAATCGGATAAGCATGGCTTCAATTTCAATTTTTGAAAACCTTTTTTCCAATGGTGTTCCAA
>Ga0207155_1076_pt1 | contig 24717 bp, 20 predicted proteins | sample Alteio_BWMinHeat_26_FD_153515 | JGI IMG/M metagenome (GOLD analysis project Ga0207155, IMG submission 153515) | Enriched cells from forest soil in Barre Woods Harvard Forest LTER site, Petersham, Massachusetts, United States -... | ecosystem: Environmental > Terrestrial > Soil > Temperate forest >... | reverse complement strand
CCCGAAAAGGCTTGCGATAAATAGGGCAATGCCATAAACATAATTATTCCAGCCCGGCGAGCCGGGCCATAAGTACTGGAAGGCAACACCGTCTGCCGACATTTCATACACGCCGATCCCGATATTGTAAACGATATAATATAAATACTGGCGCTGACCGATGGCGATGAACATGATCAGGTTATAAACGGCAAATACCAATATCATCCCGTAGAAAATACCGAAGAGGAAATATTCGTCAAGCGCGTAATGGATAAAATGCTGAATGGAACGCAGTACGATAATGACATTGGCCGATTTGTGGGAATGCACGCGGATGTAATACACCTTGTCGCCATGAGGGAAAGGGCTCAGGTTTACAGACAAGTTTTTATGTTGATACGGCCTCGCATCAAACAACCGGTTATTTCCGACTTGCATTGCTGTATAATGATTATCAGCACCTGGTTCATAAACGGTGATGCTGTCTGTCGTTTGGTCAAAAAACTCGAGTAGCCAATTAGTTTTAGTGGCTGCGTTATAATTGATAACGATACGGTACCAATAGACGGAACCGGGGTCACTGGCGACGGGAGTGGAAGCTTTATTTGCCTGGAATTTATTTTGATCTGCCAGTGATCTCACCCGGTCGAACGACAATGCCGAGCTGGTATCTTCGAGAAATTTGATCTCGTTATATTCGAATATGTGCTGTTTGACGCCGTCTTTTAAGCGAAGCGTGGTTTGCGCATAAGTAAACCTGGTTTCGCCGGCAAATAGAGTCAGGAAAAATAAAGTTATTCTCAGGTAGTATTTAAACATAAAGTAGATTGGCGCGGCCTGGCGTAAAGATTACGTTCCCGAAAGCCCACAGGTTGCTATAATTGAGTTAGCAATTTACGGTTATTATTTTTACCAACCTATTAAGGGTAATTTTTACATTTATTTTGAGGGGTTCGATTCCTATCACCCATCTACCAGGCCCTTTAAAAAATCTCTTCTTAAAGGCTTAATGATAAATGAATCTACAAAAGAATAAGCTTTTGACCGCTCAATATCATCCGGGTTAATGGACGACGACACAATATAAACGTGGATAGCCTTCTTAAAAGAGTTGTACACGTTTTTATAACCATTCAAAAAATCCCAACCGCTGTATTCGGGCATAGTAAGGTCGAGAAAAATATAATCAGGCAGGTTTTCTTCGTTTTCCTTATTGTCGATCAGGTAATCGAGCGTCGCTTTGCCATCCGTACTCGATATCACTTCCTTTACGGGACTGTATTCCTCTATCATAATATGTGCCATTTGATGGTATAGTACATCATCATCAATAAGGATCAGCTTGCTCATAGTTTTGCGATAAAATGGTATGATAAAGGTAACGCACTTATGTGCGGCCCTCATTTTATAATTTTGCACATATTAACAACCCGCTATATCAAACCTTCACTTTTTTCCATTTACCCATTCTGAACAAAATGAAACTCGCAATGGCCATCCCGGTTTCGGATATTGGCACCGCAAGGAACACACCGGTTATTCCCATTCCTAATGATTTGGCCATCAGGTAAGCTATCGGTATCTGTACCAGCCAAAAACCAAAGAAATTTACCCGGGTTGTGGTCCAGGTATCCCCCGCCCCGTTAAAGGCGCTCATCATCACCATGCCGATACCGTAAAATATATAACCCGCACTCAATATGCGTAATGCACGGCTGGCTATTTCGCGAACGTAGGCGTCATTGGTAAAAAATGCTGTTAGGTAATTGGCGGCCAAAAAAGTTACAACGGTTACCAGGCCCATATAAATGATATTGTACCTCATGGTTTTATAAACCGAATCCTCTGCCCTCGCCAACTCATTTGCACCCAGGTTTTGCCCTACCAATGTTGCAGCCGCATTGCTCATACCCCAGGCCGGCAGCATAAAAAACAACATCAGCCGTATTGCCGTTTGGTATCCTGCTGAACCATGGTCCCCGCCTGTTTTCGCAACCAATTGGGCCAGGATTATCCAACTTCCTGAGGCAATAACAAACTGGAAAATACCGGGAAGGGCAATTTTCAATATAGCTTTAATTTGTTCCCAATGTGGCTTCAGGTAAGCCAGGCGTGCCTTAATTATATGCTTGCCATTGAACAGGTGATATACCTGGTAACAAACACCAATGCCCCGGCCGATGGTTGTGGCGATAGCTGCTCCCGTAAGTCCAAAGGCAGGTATGGGCCCCAGGCCGCGGATAAACACCGGGCACAGAATACAATTGGCCACATTTGCGATGAACAGGCTCCACATGGCGATGGAGGCATTACCCGCGCCCCTGAAAATACCGTTGATGAGAAATAGCAACACGATGATTATGGTCTCGCCCATCATAATACGGGTAAAATTGGCACCCAGCCTGACGGTTTCGGTAGAAGCGCCCATAAGCGACAGGATGTCTGCCGCGAAGTAAAAACCCACCAGGCCGATAACTATGTTAATAATTAATGCAATAGTGACGGTCTGCATGCCAGCCTTTGATGCCGCCACCGGGTCCTGCTCACCTACCCTGCGGGCAACTAACGCCGTGGCGGCCATGCTCATGCCGATTGCCAATGAATAAATGATGGTCAATACCGATTCAGTTAAACCAACGGTTTGGATAGCATAACTGCTGTGCTGCAAATGGCCCACGAAGAAAAGGTCGACTAACGCAAAAACCGATTCCATCGCCATTTCGAGCATCATCGGAATGGCTAAAAGTAATACCGCGCGGCGGATGCTGCCTTTAGTAAAATCGTGGTTGCCGCCCTCAATGGCCTGCATTATAAGTGTAAATATTCGGGATAACTTGCTTGTTGAAGCCGTTTGAATTGTTGTCATGAAAATAGCGTAATAGTAAAAAGATAAACCGTTCAGCGAAAAGCTGAAAAAGAGTTGGAAGAGGTAGCCCCCGGGCCTTAAAACCTCAAACGGACTGCTGCTATATACATGACGCGGCGATTATTGATAAGGCAAAGATATATCTTAATGCCGAAATACAAAATCGTTAATACTGGGCACGGTAAAAGTGGTCACTATCGTCGGGCGTCATCTGGTTATCGGTAAACCATTTTATAAAATTATTCCATTTGGACTTATTGGCTGCTTGCCAGGCATCAAAGGCATTTTCATCACCCTCCATCAATAACCAATGGTTATAGGCAGCCATGTGCCCGGCTTTTAACACCTTGTCCTGGTATGCAAATAACGAATTAGGATAATCCTTTTGGAATTTTTCCATATAGAACGGAACAAATCTCTGCCTTATCCGGTCGAGTGAATTTAGGTCGATCTGTTTTTCGGCCCCCAGCGCTAATAATACTGACGGTTCATAAATAGTGCTATAAGGTAATTTGATTTTGTCGTCGCCGTTCACATTAATAACCGCGTTTTTGCTTAAAGTAGAAGTTGTTTTATTGCCATCAAACTTTATATGGCTCTTATAGGTGTCATAAAGCAGTTTACTAATTTCCTGGGTTCGTGTGCTGTTTCGCTCAAGATTAATAAATATTTCGCCATAAATAAGGCCCCACATGGGATCTTCGGAGTTGCAAAAAAGTTTGGCCGCCCAGTAATAATTAGATGGGAATTTGGGGTCCACCTCGAGACCTTTTTCGAAATAACCAAGCGCTTCGTTATACTTTTTGTCGCCGTAGGACATCACCCCTCTTTCGAGGTATAACGGACCTGATTTCGGAAATTTTTTTAAGCCTTCTTCATAAATGGCGACTGCTTTTGCGCCTTGCCCGTTCTCGTCATAACTGTTACCCAGCAGTTCGTACAGCCTGTCAAAACTATCCGGTTTGTCCTTCAGGGTATCCAGTATAGCAATCACTTTGGCATACAGCTTCTGCGAGTAATAAATATAGGTAGATTCGTAAGGATAGGCGCTGTTTCCCGGATCGAGCTTATGCGACTCACCCAAAAGATTGAGGGCCTCATCCAGTTTGCCTTCATCTTCCAGTTGTATGGCCTTCATCCCCTTATCATGCGCGGTTTGCTTGTCAGTTTGTCCAAAAACGGCTGAACACGAAAGAACAAGTGGCAAAATTAACGCCAGAACGAGTAGTTTTTTCATGACTGAAGGTTTATTGTATATAAAAATACTAATTTTTTAGTTTAATAAGAATGAAGCTATTATTTTTATCAGTGTTATATTTACAACCTGAAAAAAAATATTTCACTTGTTATAAACCTAAATGCAACCCTGCAATGAAGAGACTTTCATTTTTCGCGCTGGCCGTGCTCACGCTTGCTGCCTGTAACCAAAACACCGCTACTACGAGTACCGAATCGCCCTTAAATGGCACCTGGAAACTGTTAAGCAGCAAATCCATCACCAAAAAAGATACAACAGATACGTCCCCAAAGAAGGGCCTCGAAACCTTAAAGATTTATAATGATACCCATTTTACATTTTTTACCCACAATACTGATAAAAGCGTTGCGCCAACTTATGACTCAGGCGCTGGAACTTATATCCTGGCAGGTGATAACTATACAGAGCACCTTAAATACTGCAGTGAGCGTGAATGGGAAAACCACGATTTCAACTTTACGATGAAAATCGGGCATGATACCATAACGCAGCGGGGCGTTGAGAAAATTGACAGCCTGCATATCGACCACATCATCATTGAAACTTACGTGAGGGTGAAATAATTCCCAATAAAGTCTGGATCAAGGCGTTTACTATTTAAAATACTGCTATGAAAACCGTCCACCAAATTGCCGAACGCCTGATCACCCTTTGCCGCGAACAAAAGTTTGTAGAAGCTTATAAGGAACTATTCGGCGAAGAAGCTGAAAGCATCGACCCTATGCATTCGCTTATGCCGCCTGCAAGGGGATTAATAACCTTGATAGAACGCGAAAAACAATTTCTGGCGAAAGCCACTATCCATAAAATCGAAGTATCGGAACCGCTCATGGCAGGCAACTACTTCGCAATCAATATCCGCATGGATTTTACCATCGCAGACAAAGGCCGTACCGATTTAGAGGAGCTGTGCGTTTACCATGTAAAGAGTGGCAAAATAGTGCGCCAGCAATTTTTTATAGATTAACCCATTGCTACGCTGGTGTTATCAGGCTTGCGTTTAAGTATCAGTGCCGCTACAAGGGAAATCACGAGTCCTACAGGCAATATCTCCACATACGTCATCAAGGCGTGAACTACAGGATTATGGATCATTTGTTTGAGATCCTCGTATTCCTGAGCCTTTGCGTGAATTGCTGCCAATGAGGCGCCTTCAGCTTTTAATTTAGCTACCGAATGAATTTCGCATTTATCATAAAAATCGGGGAAGAAGACATAGTATTCTATCATCCATCCCAACATATATATGGTTGACGCGATGAACGTTATTGATAATCCAATTCTGAAAGCTCTGCCAAAGGAGATGAAACCGCCATTTCTATCTCGCCAGGTTTTTATGCAAACGAAGATGAGCGAAAAGGCGATCAGCATTGTAGTATAGCCAAACAACATGCTGCCCTGTTTGTCGGTATCGTAAATATTGGCCATACCGATATCCATTACCGTGGTAACGAAAAGTCCGGAAATCAATCCGAAAATAAGTGTGCGTTTTTTCATGATCTTTTAATTTTCAACCAAAATTGATGATCGCGGAATTACCGGCGGTCATACTTTCGGGTGATTTTTGAAAAACAAATCAATTTAGTACTAAAGTATGAGCATTTCAAGGTATGATACTGAGCTTTTTGCCCAGGTCAACAGCTTGTGTGCGTCGCTTAACCTCCATTTTTTCAAATATCTGTGCAGAATGGGTTTTAATAGTATTGAGCGAAACAAACAGTTTTTCCGCAATTTCCTGGTTGCTAAGTCCCTGGGCCATTAATTGTAATACTTCAAGTTCGCGTTTGCTTAAATTGAGGCGTTTTATTTCGTCCTCGTTGATGCTGAAATTATCCAGGTAGATTTCCTTTTCAACAATAACAGTTTCAACCTTTGGCTTGCGAAGTTTGAGCGCCAGCCAGATGCCCAGGCCAGTGAATATGATCGCGATAAGCCCGATGTAAGTATCCAGTTGCTGGTCAATCAATACATAACGCATTTCGAGCCATTTGAGCAGGAAAAGAAATATGGCCAGCACGAGGCCGTAGAGGATGATCTGCTTATTGCGGTATAAAAATTTCAAAGTGAATTATCCATTTAGAAATAAAAATGCAAAAAAACCTTGTCATTTCGAGCGATCGCGAGAAATCTTAGACGCTTGGTTGCATGATTGAATGATGTATAAGATTTCTCTTCGCACCGCCGCTCAGCCTTTGCCTGCTCATCAAAATAACAGAGATGTTAATTACAGCACTTGCTCACCGTACAATTTTTCCAGCGTTTTAGCGGGATCCTCGCAAAGTCCCGGATGCACTTTAGAAGTTTGCACTACAGTACTGCGCGTAGCTGTAAGCCACCTGAAACGCGAAGGCATATCCAGTTGAGCGATAGCCCCGCCATCTTTGCTGCCATGGCATATTTCGGCGAACGAGTGCAGGTGCGATTTTAATTCGGCTATATCGATCTTACTCGAAAATGAGCACAGCCTGCCTTCATCTACTTCACACATACATTGCAAAAACTTCAGTTTAGGACAATAGAGTATCACCCCCACATTGAGGAACTCCTCGCGTTCTACCTGCGGCACCACGCGGATAACAGCGTACTCAAATAAGTTGTTCGCGGGCATGTTGTGCTTCGTTTACAAAAATAGCGGATGCCGCTATTCGGGTGTTTAAAAATTGCGCGTAAATATTACGCACCTCATCCGGCGTTTCGTGCCACTCGCCTGTCAGCCATTCCTCCGGGATAAGGGATACAATGGCTTCAATTCGCGCTGGCGTTAAAATGAGTTTGAATTCTTCATCAACAGCATCCAATTCGGTCGCCCTTGATAATAAAACATGGTCCTTCACTTGCGTAAATGGCCGTGTAGCCTGCTCTTTCCAATTATCCCACGAATGGTGAAAATACAATGCAGCGCCATGATCTATCAGCCATAGTTGCTTGTTCCAGGTCAGCATATTGGTATTACGGGGCGTGCGGTCGACATTGGTCAGTAAACAATCCAACCAAACAATTTGAGATGCTAATTTATAAGGTACATGCATTACCGAGGCATCAAAAGTTATGGCCCCAGATAGATAATGAAGTCCTAAATTGAGCCCCACACTTGCCTTCAGCAAATCTTGAATTTCCTCGTCCGGCTCTGACCGGCCAAAGGCAGTATCAAGATTAGCAAAAACGATCTCGGGTACTCTGAAACCTAAAGCCCGCGCAATTTCGCCGCCAATCAGTTCGGCTATCAATGCCTTAACGCCCTGCCCCGCCCCACGAAATTTGATCACGTACAAAAACCCGTCGTCAGCCTCGGCAATAGCAGGCAACGAGCCGCCCTCACGCAATGGCGTTACATAGCGGGTTACATTTACGGTGCGTAATTCGGGTTTGATAAAATTCATTGTTGCCGTTTCAGACGGAAACAAATCTATAAAAATCCGGCGGGTAATCGGTTTCAAAAACAAAGCCGCCCCGACAGTCGGGGCGGCTTGTTGAATCAATTAGGGTCTTAATTATTTTTTATTAGCAATTTGATCGAGCAATAGGTAGCGCGGGCGATCATCGGCCGGCTGTGCAACGGTATTCACGTTAATGTTGATGTATTGGGTAATACTACCCTTATTTGCGGGCCATTGCGGCAAGCCTTTTCCGTTAGGATTGCCGGTTTTTATAAAGTTTGCAAAATAAGCTTCCATTGTTGCAGAAACCTTGTAATCGTCCGGCCCCCAATTGTAAACTTTGTTGCCTCCCAGGTTTCCCAGCGCATATTCGATCTCGGCGGAATGTACCGCTCCTGGATACGGAGGCGGCATTTTACTCGGGGCATCGTTGGCGCCGCCTTTAACAACACCGCCAGCCAGTCCGGCCCTGGCATTACCCATTGATGCTACCATAGCGGGTCTCGGGCGCGAGAAAATATAACTGTAAACCGGCTGACCGCCTGTTTTAGCGCTCAATTCCTCCCATTTCCAGGTACCGTAGGTAATAAACCGGGCACTGCCCAGTTCTGTTGCCGATTTGATCACTTCATCCTGGGTTGAGCCCGGATATAGCTTTAATATCTCATCGGTATTATTAGGATAAAACGTTTTTATCTTCTTTACATAATTTTCCGGTGTTGGGGCATCACCATACGTTATCATCTGGTAGGGCACTTCTGTTGAGTTCCAGCCGGCTAATAAAGGCACATGGGCCTGCTCACCTGCCTCTAAGATATCAGCGGGTTGTTTTGGGAAAAAGTAGCCGTCAACTACCTCGCCAAAACGGCCATAACCTGGTTTGGCTGCCGAGTCGAGCAACTGCGCTGCAGTAAGCGCCCTTAAGTCGTCTAATGACTTTGCACCTATTTTTTTTGCGAATGCAAGCCCGTTATTTTCACCATCGGCCAAGGTTGCAAGTTTTGAAATGCCCCCGCTTTCGCCTATTGCTCCTGCAATAAGATTTCTTGATAACGGCGAAAGCATTTGCGCACAAACCGAAAACGAACCTGCCGATTCGCCTGCAATGGTTATTTTATTGGGGTCGCCGCCAAAGGCAGCTATATTTTTCTTCACCCATACCAGGGCCGCATTCTGGTCAAGCAACCCATAATTACCGGATGCATGATTGGGCGATTCTTTCGTTAATTCGGGATGCGCCATGAAACCAAAGATCCCAAGTCTGTAGTTAATGGTTACGGTAACAATACCCCTTTGCGCCAGGCTCTCACCATCATATCTCGACTCGGAGCCATCACCGGCTACAAAACCACCGCCATAAAAGTAAACCAGTACCGGCAGCTTTGCTGTTGATGATTTAGCCGGGGTCCATACATTCAGGTACAAGCAATCCTCGCTCATACCCGACGAACGGAAATTCATATCGCCAAATACATTTTTCTGCATCGCATTATTTCCAAAATGGTCGGCTTTGAGCACACCGCTCCAGTTTGCTGCAGGTTGCGGTTCCTTCCAGCGTAAATCACCAACGGGCGGTTTGGCATAGGGTATACCCTTAAAACTGTGTACGCCGGTAGAATCAATAGTGCCTTCGAGTGTTCCGTTGGAAATTTTTACCTGGGGGCCCTGGGCAAATGCGGCTGCACCTGAGAGAAGTGCTGCGGCCAGTACAATAAAAGATAGTTTTTTCATAATTAGCGTCTATATAGTTGGATTTTGGGAGATTGATTTATTATTGTAACAATTTATTACAATAATAAATGAAGTTCCATAATTTATCAAGTTTTTTAATTTATTTTCGCATAAACATTCATGAAAAACCGGCAAACTTCAGAAGCGACCGACACCACCGGCAGTAACTATATGCATGGTTTGGCCATTGATGCCGTAATCTTTGGTTTCCACGACCATCAATTAAAAGTGCTTCTGATGCAATACAAAAAGTCGGATATTTTTGCTTTGCCCGGAGGGTTCATCCATAAAGAGGAAAATCTGGATGATGCTGCGCAACGCGTCGTATCTGAACGGACGGATTTAAAAAATATTTACCTGGAACAATTTTATGTTTTTGGCGATACCGCAAGGTTTGATCCCACCCCGCTTAAAAATATAATGATGGCCAATGGTTTGGTTCCTGATGGCGATCATTGGCTGTTACAGCGTTTTATTTCTGTAGGATATTATGCTCTGGTCGATTTTACCAAAGTTACCCCTATGCCCGATAGGATATTTGATAACTGTGCCTGGTATGCCATCGCAGATATGCCTAAATTGATGCAGGACCATAATCAAATCATCAAAAAGGCGTTGGAAAGTTTACGCAGGGACCTTGATAATAAGCTGGTTGGTTTTAACCTTATGCCTGCAGAATTTACGATGAACGACCTGCAAACTCTTTACGAAACCATACTGGATAAAAGGCTGCTAAGGCCTGCCTTTCAGCGTAAAATGCTCAGCCTTGGGGTTTTTGAGCGCATCGCCAAAAAATGGACCGGCGGCGCTCACAAAGCGCCTTATTTGTACAGGTTCAGTCAATAAATCAATTATTTTTAACATTTATAGTACTATGTATTGGATAGTACTAATATTTTACATATCATTGTATCAATTATTAACGCAATCGATATGAAAAAGCTAAAGATATTCCTGTTAATGGCAGTGCTGGCCTGCCTGACTTCCGCGTGCCACTTTGGAAAAGGGCATACAACCATATTAGAAACAGGCAATAATTATTACCTGAAAATTGAATATTCAGGATATGTGCATTTCACCAATGATGGTACGGCTATCAGCAGTATTTCTCCCGGTGGTTATGTAAAATATCAGTTTAACAACAAAAAGTTGGAAGCGAAAAACAATGGTATGGGGGGCGTAAGTTATGAGCTTTATAACTATGGCGAAAAGGTCGATCCTTATCGTGACGGCAAGCCATTAATAGCAGAGGCTGTGAGGATGATGATGCGAAAAGGATATCGTCCCGGAAGAGACGATCAGAGATGAACTCTTTAAATAACTACCGAACCCTTTTTAGCTTTATGGGCTTCCTTTAAAATATCGGTAAGAGCTTCCAATTTCATCGGTTTGGATATATAATTATCCATTCCATGGCTCAGGCAGATGTCGCGGTCTTCCGAAAGGGCGTTGGCAGTCATGGCAATGATGTAAGGCTGCTGGATGTTCAGCTTACGAATGTTCCTCGTGGCTTCATAACCGTCCATTTCGGGCATCTGGATATCCATCAGCACCAGGTCGTAATACTTGTTGCTGATAGCATTCAACGCCTCCAGGCCATGCTGAGCCAACACAATTTTGTACCCCAGTTTAAATAGTATACGTTCTATCAGTTTTTGATTCACAGGATTATCCTCTGCTACCAAAATATCCATTGCATATTGTTCAGCAAAGCTGGCATCCAGCACATTGTTTTGTTTTTGTTCCTGCTGAACAGATTCTTTACGTTCACCCAGTTCGGCACAAATACTTTTTAATAGATGGTATTGCTTGACGGGCTTAGTTAACACCGCTGAGAATAGACCAGGGTAATTCTTCCGGCTCGTATCGTTTATCGAACTCAAAATGATCACAGGAACCGTGTTCGCCGAATTCTTTATTGCGTTTGCCAAACCCGCACCATCCATTTCCGGCATCTGCATATCAGAAATAACCAGTTGAATAGATTTGTCAGCTGATAAAATCTCCAACGCCCGGCGTGCTGATTTACATACTACTGTTGCAAGCTTCCAGTGCTCCAGTTGTGATTTCAGGATAATCAGGTTCGTTTCGTTATCATCAACTATCATTACCTTTTTGCCCTGTAAGTTTGCAAAACCAGGCAATAGTGGCGTTTCGGCAACCATCTTGACGCTTTTCTTGGCTTTAATGGTAAAGTTAAAAGTTGAACCTTCGCCTAAACGGCTTTCAACCCATACGTTGCCCCCCATTAGTTTAACCAAACGCTCACTGATGATCAAACCGAGGCCCGTACCGCCGTATTTACGTGTGGTAGATGAATCAACCTGTGAAAACGGCCTGAATAATGTCGCAAGTTTTTCTTGAGGTATGCCAATACCAGTATCTTTAACGCTAAAGGTTATTTCCAGTTCATCAGTTGACACTGCCTGTGATAAAGATGCTTTTATAAACACTTCGCCCTGCGACGTGAATTTGATGGCATTATTGATGAGGTTTATAATAACTTGCTTCAGTCGAAGACTATCCCCTATTACAAACCTCGGAAGATTAAAATCAACCTGGTAGATAAGGTCAAGGCGTTGTTCTGCTGCTTTTTGCGAGAACATATCCATTATCTCCTCAATGCTTTGGCGCAAATCGAAATCTTCTTCTTCGATATCCATTTTACCGGATTCGATTTTAGAAAAGTCGAGTATATCGTTAATAACGTTCATCAGGCTGTCGCCGCAATTGATTATTGTCTCGGTATATTCCCGTTGCTCCTCATTCAATTTAGTTTCGGCAAGCAGCGATGCCATACCGATAACACCATTCATCGGTGTGCGGATCTCATGGCTCATGGTTGCTAAAAAGATACTCTTGGCCTCATTCGCCTTATCAGCTTCCTGCCTGGCCTGATATTCCTGGTTCTTTTGCTCCTGTAATTCTTCGGATTGTGCCTGCAATTCCTCATTTAGTGCCTGTAATTCTTCAGATTGTGAAAGAAGTTCTTCATTAACCGCTTGTATTTCTTCCGACTGTGTTTGCAGTTCTTCATTCATCGCCTGCAAGTTTTCAGATTGCTCCTGCAATTCCTCTGCCTGTTTCATCACCACAGCCGTGCGCTCTTTAACCTGCAATTCAAGCTTTGCCTTTTGTTTAATAATAATGCGCACGCGTAAACGGTACGCAGTGTAAATACTTCCCATTACGAAAATTGCCGCAAGCGACTCAAACCACCATGTTAACCAGAATGGCGGCACAACCGTTACTTTCAGGCTTAAAACATTTGGGGACCATTTACCTTCGCCGTTTTGACTCCTAACTTTGAAAGTATAATCACCAGCCGGAAGATTTGTATAAACGGCAGTATTTTTATCTTCTACATAGTTCCATCCTTTGTCAAAACCTTCCAGGATGTATGCGTAGTTCTTTTTACCGGGAGATGCGAAATCAAGGGAAGAATATTCGAATGACAATACAGATTGGTTGTGCGTCAACCGGATGGATTTGGTTTCAGAGATATCTGCCGTTAACGGAGAGTTATCCTTGTCGCCATTTGCAACACCGACTTCCTTATTAAATATCTCGAATTTAGTTAATACCAACGGCGGATTATAAAATCCTTCTACGACCTGGTCGGGGAAAAATGAATTAAATCCATTTACGCCGCCAAAATATAATGCCCCGGTGCGGCTTTTTAATGCCGAACTCTGTTTAAATGCATCAGCCTGGAGGCCATTCTCCGTGGTGAAATTTTTGAACACCTTCGTAGAAGGGTCAAACATAGATAAGCCATTGTTAGTACTTAACCATAAATGGCCTTTATCATCTTCCAGGATTGCTTCCACATAATCATTAGGCAAACCATCCTTCATTTTGAACGAGTCAAAATGCCCGGTTTTTGGGTCGAAAAGATTTAAACCACCTAATGTACTCACCCAAATTCGGCCTAAATGGTCTTCAAAAACATCGGATACGGTACTATTACTTATGCTGGTTTTGATATTATCGTTATGCTTGAAACTGGTGCACGTATAATTATGTGTATCAAACAGGCATAAGCCGGCGTCATCAGTACCCAGCCATAAATTGCCCTTGCTATCACAAAGCATTGTATTTATTCTGTCACACGCCAGGCTTTTAGGGTTTGCCGGATCGTTTCTGAAATGAGTAAAGGTTTTAGTCACCGGGTCATAACGATTCAATCCATCGCCAAAAGTACCCAGCCAAATCTTTTTATCCGGTGTTTGGGCCACGGCATACACATTGTCGCCGCTAATACTGTTCGGATTTGCAGGATCGTGACGGAAAGTTTTGAATTTCCGTGTCTGCGGGTCCATCACGTTTACCCCATTACCCCAGGTACCTATCCACAGGTTCTTGCGATCATCTTGTTTTATGGTAAGGATATTATCGCCTGATATACTGCTCTTATCATTATCCTTGTGCCTGAATGTCGTAAACCTGCCTGTCTTAAGATTAAACAGGTCCATACCGCCGCCATCAGTGCCTACCCATATATTGTTGCTTCCGTCTTCGAACATGGTGAGCACAAAATCATTAGAAAGGCTGGTTGATTGTGAATTATGTTTATAATGGGTAAAATCGGCAGTGTTTTTCTTATAAAGGTTAACGCCCCCACCAAAAACGCCTATCCACATGTTCCCGTCTTTGTCCTTCCTGACAACATCCACAGAGTTTCCGCCAAGGCTGGTATTATCCACATCATCATGCGAATAGGTAAAAAACTGCTCCCATGCATAGCTATATAAGCTGAGCCCGCCATTTTCGGTACCTATCCAAAGATCGTGGTTATCGTCCTCGGTTATTGTTTGTATACTATTATTAATTAGCGAATTAGCATTGCGCGGATCATGCAAAAAATGCTTGAAGGTGCCCGTAGTGCTATTGTAAAGATTCAAACCCGCCTCCTGGGTACCTACCCATAACTTTTGGCTGCTATCCTCAAAAATGGCTGTAATCCTGTTTCCTGATATTGATCCTTTATCACTTTCAAGATGTTTGTAATTAACAAAACTTTGAGTGGCAAAGTCGAATTTACTCAAACCGTCATTTGTGGTACCTACCCAAATGTTATGTTGCGCATCCTGACAAATTGAGGTCAGTTCATTTGCTATGATACTTGTGGGGTCATTCTTTTTATGAACGTAGTGCACAAAAATGCCACTTTTAGGGTCAAAAACATTTAGGCCACTATATTGTGTGGCTGCCCAAATTTTACCCAATTTATCTACAAGCACCCGGGTTACAAAGTCGCTGGAAATGCTATTGCTGTTTTTTTCATCATGGCGATACCGTTGAAAGCGATTCGTTTTTCTGTCAAACTTATTAAGACCACCGCCTATTGTGGCAACCCAAAGATTCCCGTCGCGGTCTTCCGCTATATCCTGGATATAACTCCCGCCAATGCTTGTGGTATCTTTTATGTCGTTACGGTATATTTTGAATTTATAGCCATCGTAACGATTAAGGCCATCGGCGGTACCAACCCATATAAAACCACGTTTATCCTGCAAAATGGCATTGACGTCCAGGTCAGAAAGTCCGTTCGCAGTCCCGATATGTGTAAAATGTAATTGCTGGTTTTGCGCTGACGCAAATGAAGAAATTATCATCATTACAAGGGAAAACAGATATCCCTTGCGTTTCATTTTCACCAATCGCATCAATTTAGCAGGTTTAATCATTATCGGAAATAAAGTTCTAATAATCAGCTTTTAACAAGGGCAATCCAATGTCACATCCTTTTACGTAAGACGATGTTTATAGGTTATAGCCGCTAATATGCCATTTGAAGCGTAAGGAGCCACAAATCATTAATCATTTAAGAATAAAAAGCCTGAAAGGGTAAGGAGGCGGAACCAGCCAAAGCGGTTGAGTCGCGTAATTCTACGTTTATTTTGGATAAAAATACCGTGAAAACACCCCTTGTTTTCGTTTTTTAATAAGTTAATTTTATTGTAAAATACTGATAAACAACTTTTTGATAAACGAAAAAAGTTATGTTTAAATTTCTCAGCGTTAACGGGAAACAAAAAGGTGTTATTATAACCCTGCTGATACTGGTATTCCTTGGCGCGAGTTATTTTTTTATTTACGTTCCTAACAACGAAAAGACCGTGCAGGAACGCCGGTTTCGCTGCCTCCAGAATGTTGATAACAACATCCACACAGCCATCGAGAATACCTTTTTAGTGGTTAATAACCTATTGTCGGTGTATGCTGATACAGTAAAAAACAAAACGCTGCAAAAGTACCTGGATGATTACAATAAATCGATAAATCAATTTTATGACTCCAAGGCCAATTTTATCATATTGGAAAAAACACGTCAAGGGGACCCCGATGGCTTACGCCCTGGCCTGTACAACGAAAAACTTACATTTTATGTAGGTAAAGCAAAAGATAAGGTAACCGGAATAACGGCAGAAATATACGTCAGGTACGACGCGGCGCAATTCATCAAACCACTCTTGCCCTCGGATGTTTTTGACAACTATATCGTTTTTTATAGTAATGATAAGAATAACAGCAATAGTAATAAGCTGTATGAGACTTTCCCGTCGGGTTTAAAAGGCAGCACCGATTCATTACTCCAGGTAAAAAGCAAGATTACCAGCCCGGGCATGCGCAGTATTAACATTGGCGGAACGGATTATAAAATATTCTCACAGCCCGTCAGCACCGGGCATGACGACAACTGGATAATTTCGGGGCTGGCGTCTGCTAAAAATTATGAGAATGAAAAAAACCAGCTGCCTTTATGGATAGTATTGCTGCTTCTGACAGCGGCCATTGGTACGATCGTTTCGCTCCCATGGATCAAATTGTACCATATGGGCAACAAGGACAAGCTCACGGTAAGGGACGGCGTTGCTACCATCCTTGTGGCGATGATGCTAATGTCACTGATATTCTTTATACTGTTTAAATATAATGTTTCGAGCTTACGTCTAATAAAAGACTCCGGTGCAGCCAGTTCAAAAGACACGCTGGCGAAGAAAATTGGAAACGCATTCGAAAACGAAATTAATGCAAACTATCAGTTCCTTTATGAGTGCGACAGCGCTTATGCCTACAACCCAACGGATATATGGAGTTTTGGACACAACTCGAAACCTGGCGCGCTTTTAAAAAATATCAAACAGCCAATAGACGTTCACCAGGTCTACTGGCTTGATGCAGCAGGGAAAGAGAAATTCAATTGGGTTGCAGATGTGGGCATCCCTAAAGGCACCGACCTTAGCGAAAGGGATTATTTCAAAAATATAATTCAAAACAGGCCTAACCGTCGGGGGAAAAATTCGTTTTTCCTGAGCCAGAATTTTTCACGGGTCACAGGCGTTTTCACCTCGGTGATCGCAAAAAGATCGGTGGTGCCGAAGGAAGTTGCAGCGATCGGGTTTACCATAAAAAGCCTTGACAGCGTAGTTATGCCCGACGGCTATCAATTTGCCATAATGGATGGCAGTGGTAAGGTGCTTTATCATTATCACCCTGAACTGAACCTGAATGAGAACCTAAAAATTGAATTTGCCGACAGCAGTAAACTTGTTAGCTGCCTGGAGGCCAAATCAGACACCGATTTTCAGGCGGAATATTTTGGCAAGCGGTACAATATAAAAATAACACCATTTCGTGACCTGCCATACTATACTGTAATATTTGAAAACCAGGAATATAGCGATACCCGCGACATGGAGGCATATGTTTTCACATTATCCATGCTTATACTGCTCCTTATCTTTCTTATTGCAGAATTTACGGTTGTTTTTTTTACATCGTCCAAACGGTCATTCTTTAAAAAACAAATTTTCGAAACCTCATGGGTAGGCCCCAAAATAACATCACATCAGCAATATAACCTTGCGATAGTAGCCAATATCGTCATCATTACGCTGCTTACTATATTCTTTGAACCGAATTCGTTTTTAAAATACCTGTACATCCTTCTTTTTTCAATCGTATTCGTATCCATATTTCTGAATGCCAGTTTTGCAAAAAATTATAGAAAAAGTAATTCTTACTTATACCATTTCAAGCTAATTGCCATTGGCGCATCGTGCTTGTTTGCAGCAATAATTGACTTTGCAGCCTGCAAGACCCTAAAGCCAGATCACATTATTCAATTATTCAGTTATGAATTCATTTTAATAGTCGTATGCGCTGTTCTTTTTTTTACGGGGCCCAACGCGCTTACAAAAATCCGTACGTACAAGAAACATTTGCCTTTCAAGTGGACACATACCCAAAGCTTCGCCATGATGGCGACCACCCGCCTTATTATTACCTGTGGAATACCCGTTGCATTCTTTTTTATTTACTCATTTAACTATGAGCAAAAACTGGATACACGCTACCGTCAACTCAAATTTGCAAAACAATTCATTCAAAAAATTACCCTGGCCGGCACCGACAGTACCGGGAATAATGTTTTTAGAAACGACAGCCTTAAGATTGACAGTATTGAAAAGGGGTTGCTATATACGTCAGGAGTATACTACGATGGATTGTATATAGATTCTGTACACCTTACAAATAAACCCAAAAATGTTACAAATTATATTGGCGAAGATTTTGTCACAGCCGGGATATTAAGTGCATTCAGGTTTCATATATATGATGTCGAAGTAAAAAATAATAACATGAATTTGGCTGACATTGATGATTCAACTACGTTCAGCAAAATTGAACATGATAAAGAATTGTTAATTGGCAAGCACCGCGGGCTCGGTCACCGGCATTTTACGCGTACGACTTTAAAAATAGGCCCTGACGAGTACATTAGGGTGAGCTCGGGTGATATTAGCTATCCGAAACCCGATTGGTATTTCTGGATATCGCTTACCCTGTGTGTATGGCTATTTTATATTTTGATACACAAGATCATTAAAAAACTATTCGCCCTTGACCTGCCCTCGACCGCCATGTGGGAAAAGATGGATGATCAATTGCTCACAAATAATAAACTAAACTCCCTGCTCCTGATCATAGGGCCTCCAGGCTCTGGTAAATTGAGACGACTGAAAAAAAGGCTGGCAAAAAACAGGCTGACAGAGTCCGAATCTGATGAATTACTGGACTTAGAGGCGAAAGGTATGTTTGATCAATTGGATAAAAAGCTAATTCAGTTTAAGGCAAAAAGGTTGCTCGGCAACCATGATGAGATATTGGTTTATTATGATGAGGATGAATATCCTGATGAAGAAGACAGGGCGCAAAATAACGTGTTCATTGCCGACATGATAAAAATCCCTGTCGGCGCCGAACAAAATGATGATGATTGGAAACGCCTGAAAGAAAATGCCCTGAACGATAGTAACGCTCTTGTTATCATCAATCATTTTGAATACAATGTAAAGGACCCAAAAACAAATGCGCTTAAACTTGACTTTCTTGAATCGCTTATGCAGAAAGGGAAAGCCAAGATCGCTATTATTTCAACCGTTCACCCGCTTACCTTTCTGAATTCGTTTAACGAAGAGCAAAGCAATTCAAAACCTGACAGCAAAGATACTTCGACTACCGACGCAGCCCCTGTTCGCGCTACTATCGATGAGAGCGAACTGGAAAGATGGCATGTTGTGCTTGGGCATTACCGCATTATTATTGAACCTATGGAACACAAAAATGCCGACGATCCGGATATACTAAGGCACAGTATTAAACAGGAAACCGAATACGGCCATTTCTTGCATAAAATGCGGGATATCGCATTGGCAGACATTCGCCCAACTAAAAAAGCGGATGAAATATCTTCGACAAGCGATTCCCTGATATTTAAGGTCCAAATCGTTTCGCATTACTTTTACACTTATATATGGCAATCGCTCACCAAGGAAGAAAAGTTTTTATTATATGACCTGGCTGAAGACGGATTAGTGAACCCTTATGATGACTATAACCTTTGCATGCTGATATCCAAAGGACTGATCGTAAAAAATAATGGAACGCTGATGCTGTTTAACAAAGGTTTCAGAAATTATATACTGACAGCTATTGGCGAAACCGAAGTTAACCGGATAAAAGAACAGGTGAAAGACAATGGCAACTGGAACAGTTTGAAGATCCCTTTGAACCTTACCATACTGGCAATACTGATATTCTTGTTCACGTCGCAACAAGAAGCATATTCACGCATAATTACATACATAACTGCTTTCAGTGCAGGCATACCGGCCGTTATGAAAGTATTTTCGTTATTCGGCAACAGCACACAAAAAACACAATAACTAAAACCGTTCCTGTCCCCAATTTCTGCATTTTGTGCTAAATCAACCGATAAGCGGCTAATTCATGCCGATGAAACACTTTTTTTAAACGATTTTCACTTTTTAATCTACTGATAAACAGTCAAATACTGATTAACGATTAAATCAGGCTGCTGGTCTATACCTGTTCGGGCGCGGTCTATTTCGTTTTACAGATCTGAAAATTCGCCGTTCATTTGGTCATTGAAACAAACGAACAATTAAAATCAACACTTAAAAAATATTAAAATGAAAAAGTCAATCACAACAATCGCAATCGCACTGGCAGCAGTATTCGGCATCAGCCAATCAAGCTTTGCAGCAACCCACAGCACTGAGGAAGCAACCACTTTAGCTGAGGTAACAAAAATTAACAAAATTGAGATACACGGCAACGTAGAGTTGTTTGTATCCGACGCATCGGCCGACCAGGTAAAGGTGTACAATCAATACTATGCAAACAATGCCCTGGTTCAGGATCAAAATGGAGTACTGCGCATCACATCTTATGCCAGCCAGAAATTGGTAGTTTGGGTTAGCGTAAGCGACCTGCGCAAACTGTCGGTATACGATAATGCCGAAGTAAAATCATTCGGTAAACTATCAGCCATCGAATTGGACGTTAAGCTTTATAACAACGCTAAGGCAACATTGGACCTTGATAGCTATTCGGCCACCATCAGCCTTAACGATCGCGCCAAAGCCGACCTTACAGGTACCGTTACCACCGGCATTATCCGTTATGATAAATCTTCTTACTTAAACGTTACCAACCTGTCAGCTGATAACGTAGTTAAGAAAGTAAACTTTGATATCCCATCTTTCAACTGCAAAAGGGAATTAGCATCACTCTAAAATATTAAGGCTTTCGCAAATGAACCGTCTCCAAAGAATTTTGGGGGCGGTTTCTTTTTAGCTTACAGGGTCGGTCTTATATTAAAACTGCATGCGAGTCTATCAGACAATTTGAATTTAATTTGTGAAAATGGATTCAAAAGGCTACCCTTGTATAACTAAAAAATTAATTCTCAATTACTCAAAATGAAAAACCTAAAATTATTATCATTGATTCTTTGTGTGCTGTTTGTAGCATCTTCCTGTAAAAAAAGCTCTAAATCAATTACGACTACAGGGACTATAACAGTTAATATTGACGGAGCTGCCCAAACCTTTAATGTTGGAGCTGCGGCCCATGTGGATAACACCGGCGGGTTTTACAGTCTTTCGCTGATCGGCGTACAAAGTACAACTGCAGCTAATTCACTTATAGTAAACGTGACGAGCAGTTCCCCCATTGTAGCCGGCACCACCTACACAGGAACAAATTCACAGGCTGATATGAGTTATACACAAGTATCCGGCAGTGCTATTTATCAATTTGATGGAAGCAATAATGCTTCTAACGCTACTATAACCGTAAAATCCATCAGCAGCACCAATGTACAGGGCACATTTAGTGGCACACTTGAATTGATAAGCGGCACCGGAGCATCTTCAAAAGCACTTACAAACGGTGCGTTCAATTTGAATATTAAGTAGCACGGGTTTTATAATTAATGGTGTATTGTGTTCATTAGATCACCACTGCATCCTTATTATACTTATTGCGGTAGTCGATTGGCGGCATGCCCGTGATCCGTTTAAATACATCCCTGAAGGCTTTGATATCCGTATAGCCAACATCGTACATCACGTCGTAAATGGTTTTGCGGCTGGTTTCAAAGCTTTTTTTGGCTGCCTCTATTTTTACCCGCTGGATATATTCTACCACTGTGTTGCGTGTAGATTTCTTAAACCTGCGCTCGAAGGTGCGGCGAACGATGCCAAATTTGTCGGATAGCTGGTCGACAGTGATTTTGTTCTGAAAGTTTTGCTCGATATACTCTTGCGCCCTGACAATTAAATCATCTTCGTGGTCGCGTTGCCCCTTAAATATCATAAATACCGATTGATTATTGCGCCCGATGTCAAGCACAAAATATTTAGCCGCCATAATAGCCATTTCGCGGCTGGTATATTTTTCAACCATATGCAAGAGCAGGCTCCAGTACGCCGTCGCCCCTCCGCTTGAATACAGCCCGTTCTGGTCCGTTATCATTTTATCGTCAACCAATATCACTTCAGGAAACATGTTCCTGAACTCGTTAGCGAACAACCAATGAGTCGAGCATTTTTTACCGTTTACCAAACCGGTTGCCGCCAGCATGAATGCTCCAATGCACAGGCTGGCCACCTCGGCCCCTTGTTTATATTGCTGAACAATCCAGGGTATAAACTCTTTGTTTATATGCAGAGCGCTTTTAATATCACCGCTTATTGCGGGGATAATTACCAGGTCGGTTTTGGTTACCTCGTTTAACAGCAAATCAGTATTGATCGAGAATAAGCCGCCGTTTAGTTTAACTTCTTTGGTAAGTCCCGCAACCTGTACTTTAAACATAGGTTGCTTGCCTGCCGCTTTCAGAAATTCATTAACAGCTGTAAACATATAGCGCGGGTCGGCAATACATGCCATGATAGCGCCTTCGGGAACCAGGATTGTTATTGTTTTCATAAACCAAAGTTAACATCAATATTTGTCGCAATCAACCCGTCGGATTGTCGTATTTAGGCATTTCGGAACCTAATTAATGACACTAATTTGCATCATCCAAATAGTTAATCCGAAATATATATGAAAAACGATCTGACAGGCGAATTATTGACGACAAAGAAGAATCTATTGCGGGTGCTGGATTCTTTTGATCAGGGCAATATAAATACCGTACCGTTTGAAGGAAGCTGGACGGCCGGACAAGTAGCCCGGCATGTTTTGAAATCAGCTTCAGGAGTTTCAGCAGCATTAAACGGATTCGCTAATACTGCGGACAGGGACCCGGGTAAACATTTAAAAATGCTTGGTGATATATTTTTAAACTTCGATATCAAAATGAAATCACCAGATTTCGTTATGCCGGATGATGAGCCGAGAGATAAAGCAGTCCTAATACAATTACTTGTAGAAACTTTTGATAACATCGTAAGGGTTGCTGAATCAGAAGACCTGGATATGATTTGCACTACATTTGAAATGCCGAACCTGGGATTTCTTTCAAAAAAGGAATTTATATGGTTCACCACAGTACATACGCAAAGGCATATCCACCAGCTGAAAAACATCTCGGACCATTTAAAATAGAAAAGCTAAAAACGGGACCTATTATTTACTTTTTGCCTTTAGGCGCTATACTTTTATCTAAATCGAGTGTAAAAGATGGTTCAGAAGCATCAGATGCCTGCTGCAACAGGTCAATAGCAGGCTGATCGCTTTCTGCTTGTGGTATTCTCTCTTCTTCTAAACCATTTGAATGAATATCCTGCTGGCTCATTTGATCTTCTTTGTCTGAATCGCCACTATCATCCAAAGGTATTATGTCATCCGGGTTTATCATTATTTTACTTGTTTGGTGTATCTAAATTTACAACATTATAAATTGTTTATTGTTGCATTGCAAACGATTATTGTGAAAATTTGTAGTACAATTTTTAACAATAAACCATGGACAAAGACTACCTGGAAAGCATCATCAAGCAATTTGAATACTACAAACTACTTGGTGAGAGGGCAATGGAACAATTGCCCGACGAAAAGCTGTTTTGGCAGTATAGCGAAGAAAGTAACAGCATCGCAACCATCGTAAAACACCTCTCGGGCAATATGCTTTCCCGATGGACCGATTTACTAAGCACCGACGGTGAAAAAGAATGGCGAAACAGGGATGATGAATTTGAGAATGATATTCGAAGCAGGGATGAATTGATGGTAAAATGGAACGACGGCTGGCAATGCCTGCTGAATACCCTCAAACAACTAACTGAAGATGATTTACAAAAAATTGTTTATATCCGCAACCAGGGTCATACCGTAATGGAAGCCATCAACCGGCAACTGGCGCATTATCCTTACCATATCGGGCAAATCGTATACGTGGCTAAAATGATATCGGGCAATAATTGGAAAAGTTTAAGTATACCTAAAGGCAATTCACAATCCTTTAATGCAGAAAAATTCGCGGCGCCGAAATCCAGGCAGCATTTTACAGATGAGCTATTAAAACGTCCCGAAAAATAAGTTATTTAAGGCCGTATACTGCTATCTCGTTTGAAAAGGTGGCAAGGTACACATGGCCATTAGCTATTGTTGGCGAACAAAACTTGGCGTAAAAGCCGGGGGCATCGCCTGGGGTTTGATTACTATTCCAAAGCTCTTTGGTGATATCACTCGCATCAAATGCCCTTAATATACCCACGCTCACCGTATTCCCTGCATCACCGCTTTGGGCATAAGCAGCCCATAAAATGCCCGTCCCGCTGGTTGACCCATTGGAAGAAACAGACAAATCTGCTCCGCATCCGCCGGTTGGGCCATTGACCGTTGAAACTTTTTGACTGGATGAAAAAGCACCATTGCTGTATGGAAGGGCGCGCAACTGGTCATTTTCTGACCATACATATACAAATTCGCCTGTGCTTCCCTTATAATATGCAGGCTGGCAATGCAGGCTCACGTTCAGCGGTACCGTTTGCTGGACATGGTCGTAAGAGCTCGAATAAGCCCCCATATTATCCTTGTTCAATAAATATAGGTTGCCATCCTTGCAGCCCGTCAGGTAATAATTGGAATTAGGAATCAGCAACGTGCCCATAACGCCGTAATCCAGGTCATTAACATTCAGGTCAAGGTAATTAGTTGGCGTAAAATAGCTGCTTATTTGTAATGTATTGCCTGATGGAGTAAGTTTCATAGCGCTTTCACCCCTGTCGGTGGGATCAGTGGGGTCGGGATTGGCGTTACTTTCGTTAGTTCCGTTACCCGAAGGCTGGAACTTGTTGCCCTGGCCAACAGTCCCATTACCCGAAACCACGTATAGGTTACCTTGGGCGTCGGCGGCCATGCCCATACCACTTTCCCACAAACCGCCGTTTTCGCCATTTGGCGTATCATTGTATACCGTTTGTTGCTGCAATGTTTTTGAGTTATAGCCTAATATCCAGCCATGATATGGGTTCCAGTCACAATGCGAGGAAAACGTAACATACACCACCCCGTTTACCAACGTTAAACCTTGCCGCTGGTTATTGCGAAGAGGGTCAAAACTGACTACGTTATTTAAACTTCCGTCACCGCTGCCCGGAACCGTAGCAACTATTTTTACCGGGCTGCCGGCCTGTTCGGCGCCAGTAACGATATTAATTGCATGCAGATATTGA
>Ga0207155_1073_pt2 | contig 25094 bp, 15 predicted proteins | sample Alteio_BWMinHeat_26_FD_153515 | JGI IMG/M metagenome (GOLD analysis project Ga0207155, IMG submission 153515) | Enriched cells from forest soil in Barre Woods Harvard Forest LTER site, Petersham, Massachusetts, United States -... | ecosystem: Environmental > Terrestrial > Soil > Temperate forest >... | reverse complement strand
AACGAAGGATTAATGTAGCCAATGGACAAAGATGCAAGGATAGTTGATATCGCCCGCAAGCTTGGCTTCGCTACATCTACTGTTTCAAGAGCATTGAACAATCATCCACGTATCAGCAAGAAAACGAAACAAGCTGTTAAGCTCGCAGCCAAAGCTATTAATTATCAGCCTCGTCGCTTGGCTGCTGCCCTTCGGAATGGAAAAAGTAACGTCATTGGAGTGATCATTCCTACGATCGACCGATATTTTTTCGGTTCCATTGTTAGAGCAATTGAAGAGGAATTGCGAAAGGAGGGATACCAGATAATGATATGTCAAACGTGCGAAGATCCTTCGGTAGAAGCCGCTGTTATAGATGTTCTTTTGAATTTGCGTGTGGATGGCATAATCGCAGCGCTGTCAAAGCGCACTACCAACTTTGATCACTTCCGTAAAGCAAAGAGCAAAGGAATTCCAGTTGTACTGTTCGATCGTGCCAATGACGAACTGGATTTAAGTCACGTGATTATCGACGACTTCATGGGTGCATTTCGTGCGGTAGATCACCTTATCCGCGAAGGATGCAAGCGCATCGCTCATTTCACTAACGTTCAGAGAATCAATATCTATAGGGAACGGCTTCGCGGATATATGGAGGCACTCGAGAAAAACGGCATTCCTTTTTTACCGGAACTGGTTATTGAAAGTGATATGCAACTGGAAGATGGAAGGCTAAGCATGCAAGCTTTGCTTGATCGAAATATTCTGCCTGATGCCGTGTTTTCTTCCAGCGATTTGGCTGCCATGGGTGCTTTACAAATATTGAAGGAAAACAACATTCGTGTGCCAGAGGAAGTAGCTATTGTTGGTTTCAGCAATGAGCCATTCACGTCTTTCAGCGACCCACCAATCTCCTCGGTCGATCAGCATTGTAAGCGCATGGGGAATACAGCCTCTGAAATTTTTCTGGAGGAGATAAAACGGGGCTCAATGGAGAAATTTATTCCCCGGAAAGTTGTTTTCACGCCCGAATTGGTCATCCGGAAATCTTCACTCCGCAATTAAAATATCCGTTCCCAAGGGAATGAAAAAAAAATCGATCCGCTGTAGGGGACACCTCCATAGTCTGCGTCATAAATGGTAATCGTAAGGATCTAAATTCTAAACCAATATCTATGACGCAAACTCTACTTAGCAGTTTGAAGCGTGCGCTTTATGCGCTGGCGTTTCTATGCCTGTTATGCACCCATCATCTTTATGCCCAAGGCCTTGTCGTGTCCGGAACGGTGAAAGATGAGGCTGGTCTTGCACTTCCCGGTGTGACTATATCCGTGAAAGGAACAACAACGGGTACCGTCACTGACGCAGAAGGAAAATATTCGCTTTCAGTGCCTGATGCCGAATCTGTGATGGTCTTTTCGTTTATCGGCTACAAGAGCAAGGAAGTGACCGCTGGCCAACAATCCACCATTGACATTGTGCTGGCGGCAGACGTTTCCACTCTTAGTGAGGTGGTGGTAGTTGGGTATGGTACGCAGGAGAAAGTAAACATGACGGGAGCGGTTGGTGCCATCAAGTTTGATGAGAAAATGACTAGTCGCGCGTTGCCCAATCTTTCTTCAGGATTGGCTGGGCTAATTCCCGGCTTGACAGCCACTCAGGCGAGTGGGATGGCGGGTAATAGCAACGCTCAACTGCTGATACGGGGTCTTGGTTCCGTGAATAACGCTGGACCACTGATCGTAGTGGATAACGTGCCCGACATAGATATGAATCTGGTAAATTTCAACGATGTTGTAAGCATCTCAGTGTTGAAAGATGCGGCATCCGCAGCCATCTATGGGTCGCGTGGAGCTAATGGCGTGATTCTCATTACAACCAAGTCTGGCAAGGGGCTCCAAAAAACATCTATTACGTACAACGGTTCTTATGGTGTTTCCAACCCCACCAAGTCTCCCTCATTACTGGCGGATTATCCGAGGGCGCTTACACTGGAGGACCGAACTGCAGCAACTGGTACGTTGCCGGCGTCATTACCATTCAAGAATGGTACCATCGATCAATGGATGGCCATGGGTATGGTCGATCCCCTGCGTTTTCCCAACACAAACTGGTGGGATGTAATCTTACGAACGGGAAGCATCGCCAACCACTCCCTTTCAATAACGGGCGGAAACGACAGATCAAACTTCTTCCTTTCAGCTAGTATCATGAAGCAGAAAGGTTTGCAGATCAACAATGACTATACCCGCTCCAATTTGCGCTTTAGCTATGATTACAAGCTCAATAAAAACATGAACACTGGAATTAAGGTGGCTGGCACCTGGTCAGATAACGTTTTCGCACTTCCTGAAGGATTTACACAAAACCTCGCAGATAATACTGCAGGTGAAGATTTGCAATATGCTATTGCCGGTATTACTCCCTATGATCCCACCACAGGATACTTTGGGGGAGCCATGGCATATGGTGAAAATGTTCAGGCATACAACCCTTATACGCAGTATGTAAATCGCTTGAATCACCAGAATCGTCAGGAGGTATACCCACAAATTTATTTTGACTGGACCCCGATAAAGGGACTTACTGCTGGCGTGGTTTATAATATGAATTATTATAATCAGCTTGCTTGGAATGCAGATACTCCGAACCAAGCCTACAATTTTCAGACAAACTCCTTTGGATCAAGAGTATATGTAGCTACAAATGCCGGTGTAACCCAAACAACAAGTACCGGTTTTAAAACTCAGCTCAACGGTCGTCTTAACTATACCACCAAAATAGCTACTCATCATGATCTCAGCGCCTTGTTTATTTATAGCGAAGAATACTGGGACGATCGCACGCAGACTGGTTCCCGACTTGATAGGCTTTATCCTGCCCTTCACGAACTTGATGCCGCAATTGGTACACAAAGTGTAGGAGGTAACTCCAGCACGGAAGGGCTTCGCTCGTACATTGGTCGCGTAAATTATAATGCATTTGGCAAATACCTATTGGAACTAACTGGTCGCTATGACGGTTCGTCCAAGTTTCTTCCTGGCCACCAATATGGATTCTTTCCTGCTGTTTCTGCGGGATGGCGTTTCAAGGAGGAGGCGTTCATGTCAAATTTCACCTGGCTTTCAAATGGAAAGCTGAGGGCTTCGTACGGTTCACTGGGTAACATTAGCGGTGTTGGCCGCACTCAACAGCAATCGACGTTGCAAGCTGGACATTACATGAGTGACCCATCAACAATCGCAAAAGGTCTTGTTAACTCAAAACTACTCAACTTGGATCTTACTTGGGAGGCCACAACTGTACTTGACATCGGTGTTGAATTAGGTTTCTTGAATAACCGACTGACGACCGAATTTGACTATTATGATCGTCTCACAACCGGAATGCTTTTACCTACATCCTTGTCTATATTATTAAGCGGTGCCTACAGCGCACCTCAACAAAATATCGGGAATCTGCGCAATCGTGGTGTTGAATTGACCATTGGCTGGAGAGACATGATAGGTGACAAAATATCCTATTCTATCCGCGCTAACGGATCATACAATGCGAACTACATAGAACAGTGGAGTGGATACCTGGGGCGCGGTGCTACTCCTAATGGAAACTATACATTCCTGAATATGCCTTATAACTACGTCTACACCTATGTAGACAATGGCATCGCACAGACCTGGCAGGATGTTTATAATGCTACTCCGCAAGGTGCTCAACCTGGTGACATTCTGCGTCAAGACCTGAACGGAGATGGCAAAATTGATGAAAACGACAGAAAAGCTCTTCCTACCGCTTCACGAGACAGGAATAATTTCAACTATGGTATCACCGCTAACATTTCCTACAAAGGATTTGATTTGCAAGTTTTGTTACAGGGTGCCAGCGGACGAAAAGATTTCTGGCTTAACGATTACAACAACGTTAATCCTAGTACTACTCGCTATGCCTTCTCGCCTCAACAATGGACTAATCCATGGTCCCTTGACAATCGCAATGGTCCTTGGCCGCGCTTAGGTGGAAGTGGTAATAACACAGCACAGACTACGTTCTGGCTTGACAATATGGCCTATATGCGGGTTAAGAATGTCCAGATTGGATATAAAATACCAACAAATATTCTCAACCGGATAAAAGTAACTTCCTGTCGTATTTATGCTTCGGCAGATAACCTGTTTACGATCACCAAGTATCGCGGACTGGATCCTGAAAAAACTAGCGCTAGTCGCGATACTTATCCCCTCCTCCAAACGATTAGCTTCGGTGCCAGCATCACTTATTAAACTTGACTATTATGATTACTAAAAATAATACTACTAAGATTTCACGGGTAATAGCTGCGCTGGCATTTATGGCGGTGATTCTGTTACCTACTGCCTGTACCAATCTGTTGAACCAGCCGTCGACAGTCGAAGTGCCTACTAATCAGTTCTGGCATACTGAAAATGATGCTACCATTGCGCTGAATGGTGCTTATTCAGCCGTTCGTCCATGCTTTGACAGAGATTACTATTTCGATGGTCATGGAGAATTCCTTTTAATGAATTTTAATTCATTGGCTGGTAACAATCCATACAGCGGATGCACATTTACAACTCCAATCGGTTATGGCGCTAGTTTCGACAACTATTATCAGTATCTATACGCTGCCGTGATTCGCACGAACTATGTTATTATAAATGTAAATCAGATGCTGCAGAACAACACATCATTTACTGCAAGTTCAGTGGCAAATCTTCAATCGATTATGGGTGAAGCAAGCCTTTTGCGTGCCTTAGTGTACTTCCGTCTTATGTGTCTGTGGGGAGACGTTCCTTATTTTGAAACTGTACCATCAGGAATTGGCGAGAACAACACTATTTATTCCACATTACCTCGTACGTCCATTAGTGATATAAAAGATAAAATAATTGCCGATTTGACGAATGCGTATAATACACTCCCTGTAAAAAAAGTAGGCGCAGGACGAGGCTCAAAACCTGCAGCGTTGGCATTAAGAGGTAAGGTACAGTTATTCTGGGCATGCTGGAATAAGTTTGGTTGGCCCGAACTCAGCACATTCACTCCTGATTTTACTCAGGCAACAGCAGCCTATACGGCAGCAGTTGCAGATTTCAATGCTGTTATCAACAACTTCGGACTAAACTTGTACCAAAATGGCGCTCCTGGTCAAATTGACGCGCTGGGTGCGGCGAGTGTATTACCTAACTATTTCTTACTGTTCATGCCTGCCGCAAGCAACGACTTCGCGGGTAACACAGAATTTATCATGTCGTTTAATCATGGAACAACAAACACCGGTCAAGGTGAAGAATTGATGCGCGAATTTGGCACTCGCACAAACCAATCCGGACAAGGAGGGACTAAGCCTCGCTCGGCACTGGCAGACAGATATCAGCTACTTACTACTGGTGATTTTGCTCCTCCTATTGTAAGAGGTAATCCGGCCCCTACATCGGACGCCAATAACACAGTCATTCCCCCTGCAACTCCTAATCATGCGCTTAATCCGCAGACCTATGCTAACCGCGATTACCGTATGAAATCCACCTTCTTGTGGAATTTCGAACAGATTTTGGGATCAAGTGGTCTTAAATCAACAGGTATGTCGCCTTTCATTTACGGGAACAACGCGCAGTCAATCAAGATCAATTCACCTACGCCCAATTATGTTACCGTTAATGCGGACAACAATAACACCGGATACGTTGCACGCAAATTCATACGCAACTATGTAGGACAGGATAGATCCGATGGTGATTTTAGCTGGCCAGTAATTCGTCTCGCTGATGTATACCTCATGTACGCAGAAGCAACAAATGAATTGAGTGGTCCGCAGGCTGGGGCTATTGCCCTTGTCAATAAAATTCGCGCCCGCGGAAACCTGCCCGCTCTAGCTGGATCCAAAACGGCGAGCTATGCAGCTTTCTTCTCCGCCATTGAGCAGGAGCGTATAGTAGAACTGTGGGCCGAAGGTATGCGTGCCTTTGACCTGCGCAGATGGAGGACATATGAGAAAGCATGGGATCCTGCCGGTACGAACAACGGAACAGATGTCAGAGACACAAAGAATAATATTACCGCAACATATTTCAGGAACGCTTCGCCACTTAATTATCAGCAGTGCTACATCTATAAAATCCCTCAAAGTGAGCGCAACAGAAATCCAAACCTGACTCAAAATACACCTTGGTTGTAAAAACGATATACTTCAAATGTTTAAGAATAGCTCTATGAAAAAGATAAGTAATATTAAAATTGTAGCTGCCTTACTGCTTGTGTTTGTGAGCGCCGTGCGTTGTTCGCACAGCTATCCAATCGATGAAGACGGATTACTGATCACGACCAGAATTTCATGTTATGTCAGCAATTTTGATTTATTAAGCAATGACTTTGTAAGTGTAGTGACCTCTACGCAAGTAATTCCAGCGACGCCAACAACACCAGCAGTTCCATCAACTAGGAACATAGTGATTGACACTGTGGCGCAGACAATTACGGTACAAGTTGCTATTGGCACTGACTTAAAAAATCTGTGGCCGCAGTTTACGCTAGCGACTGATTGCAAACTCAATCCTAAGATCACGGGCAAAACTGACTTTTCAGATTTAGCGAATCCTAGGACGTGGACTGTAATATCTGGCAATCGAAAGGTGCGAAAAGACTATACTGTAACTGTGACTGTTCAACAATAATCACTAACCGACTTAACTATGAATTTAAAATACATATATCAGTTATCAGGATTTTTCCTGTTTTTGATTTTTGCAGTGGCTTGTCAGGATAAGGCATATCAGGTACCTACAGCAAAACACGAATTTCAAAACGACTGCATCAAGCGATCACTGGGACCAAACCTTGTGAACAACAATATAGAGTTTGCTTATGCAATGGCGCTTCCTCAGGATATGGGAACGATTGTTTCTGCTCAGGTGCAGGCATCTATCCCAGGAACAGTTGATCCAGTCACCTCAACGAACGCCACATACCTTGAATATCGCGCCTACTCAACAGATGGTGGTGGAAATGATCTACCCGTGCAGATTGGAAATCCGTCAACCACAGACGGTAATGGCCTGACTCAAGTCACCTTTACACGTGATACCTTCGCAGTTACTTTGCGCTATTTCTATAGGATTCCAGCAGCGGCAAGAGGCCAAAACGTGGACTTTACATTTTCAGCCACTGATAGCAACGGGAAAACCGTGTCAATGAAGATGGGGCCTTATAAAATTTCCAATATGGATATGGCGCTCGACACCATAGTGAAAGACAACACGCGCATGTACTTTTCAATTGCTAATATGGCCGCTTACAATGCAACACAGGCTGCCGCTGATCCGGGCAACGTTGATTTGGTGTATGTGTATCGTGCGTTGGCTCAGCCAGCTCCACCTGCAGCTGCAAAAACCTTTAAACACGCATTGGTTTCTCCAGCTTACCTTATTAATGTGGGGCTTCCTTCGGGTGCTGCAAGTGTAACGCTTCCTGCAGGTGTAACCAATGACGCAAAGCTTATCAAGGTGCTTAGCCTACGTGATCAGCAACTTGCGCGGTTGCAGTACGGTATTTTTATTGATGACCTTGATTTTCAGAATTTAGATACTTCCGCTTCCTCCAATTTTGCTATCAATTTAAAAAATGAATCAGGGGTATGGGTTGAAACAGCAGATGGCAAGTACAGGGCTTACGTTTATATCAATGCAGTGACTGATCCCGCTGGAGTTGCAAGCGCAAATATGAGAGTTAGCATAAAAAGGCTGCAGATGTTTTAAAACGCCCCAGGGTGGATTAAAGATTGAGTTTCTTGCTACTGAAGAAAAAGAGCTAAAGATCATGATGAAATGTCCTCGATCCGAAATTCTGTTTTCCTCGTGAGAAAGGCTTTAGTCTTCGTGTGTGTTTTTTGGGCAGTGATTTCAATCGCAGGTAATGCGCAAGAGATAAAGCTGCCCAAGCTGGAAAAATGGCCGACACATCCGTGCATACTTTTAATGGATGGCGAGGAAGGTACAATTGAAAAATCCATTGTTGGTAATCCGGTCTGGAGAAAGATGCATGATGCGATTCTTCGCGCGAGTGACAACATGATCGAAGTGCCAACTCTGGAGCGTAAGCTCATCGGGAGGCGGCTGCTAAGCAAAAGCAGAGAATGTGTTCGAAGAATATTTTACTTATCCTATTCTTATCGGATGACGGGCGAGAAAAAATATTTGCTTCGAGCTGAAAAAGAAATGCTTGCCATAAGTCAGTTCAGTGATTGGAATCCGTCGCACTTTCTAGATGTAGCTGAAATGACGATGGGCATGTCCATCGGCTACGATTGGTTATATGGCAAACTTTCTCCTGAATCGAAAAAGATCATTCGTGAAGCGATACTCAAAAAGGGATTGGAGCCGTCTTTAGATAGGCGATACAATGGATTTCTTCAAGCAACACACAACTGGAATCAAGTGTGTAATGCCGGAATGACTTATGGAGCGTTGGCCATTGGGGACGATTATCCTGAAATTTCGAAGCAGATTATTGAGCGCGCATTGAATACTATTTCATTGCCCATGGGCGAATACAAACCGGATGGCGGCTACCCCGAGGGATATAGCTATTGGAATTATGGAACATCATTTAACGTCATGTTCCTGAGCGCCATCGAAAAAGTATTCGGTTCTGATTTCGGATTGTCGCAAAGTTCCGGATTTTTAAAAACAGGTTCCTTCCTTGAAAATATGACCGGGCCGACTAATGCTAGTTTTAACTGGAGCGATTGCGGACCGAGTGTAAACCTGAGCCCTGCTATGTTCTGGTTCGCTCAGCGAAATCATGATCCTTCGCTTTTATGGGTAGAAAAAAAATATCTAGACAAATCAGATTACTCATCGCTTACCACAGAAAGACTGCTTCCTGCCGCAATCATCTGGGGAAAAGATACTGAATTGAACAGGATAGAAGCCCCTGCACCAGGAAGGGTTTGGGTTGGTCAGGGGCCTAGTCCCGTCGCCTTGATGCGCACCTCATGGACAGATCCCGATGCGATCTATCTTGGATTCAAGGCTGGTTCGTCTTCCGTGAATCATGCACATATGGACATTGGTTCTTTTATTATGGAGTGGGGTGGCGTGCGATGGGCTTCTGATTTTGGTTCGCAGGATTATGAATCACTGGAGTCAAAAGGCATACAAGTTTTCGGACGCACGCAGGATGCACAGCGCTGGTCCATTTTCCGAGCCAATAATTTTACACACAATACATTAACCGTGGATGGGAAATTGCAACTTGTGAAGGGATACGCAAAAATCGACCGCTATTCCGACAAACCTCAATTTTATTATGCGATATCCGATCTGTCTTCAGTGTATGAAGGTCAGATGAAGAGTGTGCACAGAGGTGTCGGTATTTTAGAGGATAGTTACGTTGTTATACGCGATGAGCTGACAACACTCGATAGACCGACAACCATACGTTGGACGATGCTGACGGCGGCAGATGTTTCAATCACAGGAAAGAGGACTGCCTCATTGAGGAAAGATGGAAAGCGACTCACATTACAGATTGATTACCCAGCAGATGGTATACTGAAAACCTGGAGCACGGAACCCACGACAACATACGACGCACCTAATCCGGGAACGACGTTCGTGGGTTTTGAGATTGTTGTGCCTCCAAATCACGCCGAGACATTTGTTATCAAACTGGTACCACAGGGCACAGAAGAAAAAGCAAAAACAGAAATTGTATCTTTAAGTCAATGGAATTAAGTTTTTAAATTATGAATCGTAAACTTCTTTTAATATCGAGTTGCTCCATCATATTTCTGGCCTTTGTCGCCAAATCAAAGTTGGACACTGCAAAAAACTTCAAGGTAATCGAAAGTCAATTGTGGAACAGTGCCTCATCGCTTACAGACACATTACGCTTTCCACGTACAACATCACCGGATGGGAAACTGAAGGCGGTTCCTTCAAATGACTGGACTAGCGGATTCTATGCTGGTAATCTCTGGTACATGTACGATCTTACAAAAGATAAAAAATGGGAACAGGCAGCCAGACGCTGGACGGCTGGGTTGGAAAAAGAAAAGTTCAACACGCACACGCATGATCTTGGGTTCATGCTCTATTGTTCGTTTGGGAATGGTTTGCGATTAACAAATGATCCAGCCTATAAAAGCATTTTGATACAAGGTGCAAAGTCGCTGAGCACGCGCTTCAACAAAAAAGCCGGTGTTATAAAGTCATGGGATCATGGCAAGTGGCAGTTCCCAGTCATCATTGACAATATGATGAACCTTGAATTTTTATTCTGGGCAACAAAAGTGACGGGAGATTCAAGTTTTTACAAGATCGCAGTAACGCACGCCAACACTACATTGAAAAATCATTTCCGTGCGGACAATAGTAGTTATCATGTGATCGACTATGATACCGTTACCGGAAATGTCATCGCAAAAGTAACAGCACAGGGCTATGCGAATGAATCGGCGTGGGCGCGCGGGCAAGCATGGGGGCTTTATGGATATACAGTCTGCTTCCGTGAAACAAAAGATAAACGATACCTCGATCAGGCGGTGAAGATCGCGGAGTTTATTTTTAGTCATCCCAATCTTCCAAAAGACAAAGTTCCTTACTGGGACTACAATGCTCCGAATATTCCAAACGAAGAGCGCGATGCATCGGCCGCAGCCGTCGCTGCTTCAGGTCTGTTGGAGTTAAGTGGGTATGTAAAGAATGGAAGCAAGTATGCGAAAACTGCTGAGGAGATCCTTACCAACTTGAGCACTCCGGCATATCAGGCTGAAGTTGGAACCAATAATAATTTTATTTTGAAACACAGTGTGGGTCACAAACCTGCCAAATCGGAAATAGATGTACCTCTCATTTATGCGGATTACTATTATATCGAAGCCCTACTTCGTTATGACCGCATGATGAAAAAGGAAAAATAAAAGACAAGTTTGGGTTAGTGGGTTGACGACTGGCCTTTTCGGTTGATCACCATTTGTTTGCTCACAGGCTGAGAGTTATTAAAATTAAAGCATATGAAATTTGTATTCGTAGTGATAAGCATTTTTTTCATTTCAACCTCACCGGTGAAAACGAAAAAAGAAGTAATAGTTAAAAACACACTTGCTATTGCTCGTCATGAAATAGTTTCCATTCCTAAAAACATATTGACAGAAATGAGGGATGGAAATACTGAAATGGCATGGGTAGTAAAAGAAAAAAAGAGCGGTGCGTTAGTGCTGAGTCAGGGTATTGATCATAACGATGACGCACTTGTCGATGAACTGATATTTGAAGTGACACTGGGACCGAATGAGGTAAAAGAATTTATCGTTTCGCAAGGTGAGGGAGCGAAATCAGATCCTTCTACTCGAAGCACGCATTCACGTCTGGCACCGGAGCGAATCGATGACTATGCATGGGAAAATGACCTCGTTGCCTTTCGAACCTACGGCCCCGAAGCACAACGTCTTGTGGATGAAAATAAAAAAGGGGGGACGCTATCCAGTGGATTGGATTGCTGGCTTAAGCGGGTAAATTATCCTGTGATTGACAAATGGTACAAAAAATATGTTAACGGAGGTACGTATCATAAAGATGATGGAGAAGGTTACGATCCTTACCACGTTGGTGCCAGCAGGGGATGTGGAGGAATTGGAGTGTGGAAGAATGATTCGCTCTATGTTTCAAAAAATTTTGTGTCGTCTCGAAAGATCGCTGAGGGCCCTCTCAGAAATATATTCGAGCTCACTTATGCACCATGGCAGGCAGATGGATCTATAATACAAGAAAAAAAGCGGATCACCATCGATCTTGGCGAACAATTGTATAAGGTTGAAGAAATATTCTCATCTGATAAAGGGCTACCGAATATTACGATAGGTATTACCCTTCATGAAAAAACAGGCAAGGTTACAGTGGACCCTCGACAAGGTCTATTTTCTTACTGGGAACCCATTGATGATTCTGAATTGGGAACAGCGGTTGTAATAAACCCAACGGATATAATTTCACACTCCGATTTTCGAACAAAAAAAAAGGACCTGAGCCAACTTTACATCATTGCAAAACCTCAAAGCGGCCTTAGTTACTACACGGGCTATGCGTGGAAAAAAGCGGGAGCTATTACTTCATCAGAAGAATGGGTTAACTATCTCGCAACATTTTCAAAAAGATTGAACACTCCTTTAACCGTGACTTTCAAATGAGAACTAAATATCTGATCATCATTATTTCGGTAATAAGTATCACGCAGGAATTATCAGCGCAGGACTATCGAAACAAGGCTGCTGAAATTTTGCGTAAGCAAGTTCTTAGTGAGGCTGATTGGGCATTGCAACAGCAACCGGTTACAATTACTGCTAGTTCGTCACCAAGAAGTGCAGGGAAGAAAAATGATTTTTTTTCTGAAGCGGATTACTTCTGGCCCGATTCCTTAAATCCTGCGGGCCCATACGTGAACCGCGATGGCATGACCAACCCGGGGATTTTTACCGATCATCGGTTTGCTATGATTCGGTTCAGCAGAATTATAGGATCACTTGCATCGGCTTACGTCCTCACAGGAAAAGAAAAATATGTAAAGCATGCGATGCTCCATTTGAAAGCATGGTTCATAAACGCTGATACTCGCATGAACCCAAGCATGGAATTTGCCCAGGCGATCAAGGGGCGTGCTACTGGCAGGGGTTACGGAATAATTGATACAATCCACCTCATGGAAGTTGCGCAGGGCGTTAAGAGGATGGCGAATGCAAAGGGCTCGGATGCTTCTGTGATTGAAGGCACTAAAAAATGGTTTGCAGATTATCTCGTGTGGCTCACCACTCATCAATACGGTAAAGATGAAATGAACACGAAGAATAATCACAGCACGTGCTGGGCTATGCAGGTGGCGAGCTTCGCAACCCTTACAGGCAATCAGCAACTGCTCGACTTTTGTCGCGATCGTTACAAGACAGTTTTGCTACCAAACCAGATGGGAGAAGATGGGAGTTTCCCGTTGGAGATAAAAAGAACAAAACCTTATGGTTATTCTATCTTCAATCTGGATGCAATGGTTATGGTGTGCCATATTTTATCGGATGCAAAAAATGATTTATGGAATTTTCAAACGGCTGATGGAAAATCGATTCGCAAGGGAATAGATTTTTTATATCCTTTCATTCGTGATAAATCATCATGGCCTCATCAGAAGGATGTGATGTATTGGGAGAACTGGCCTGTCGCGCAACCATCTTTAATATTCGGTGCTCAGGCTTTCGGCAAAGAGGAGTGGTTTTCAACCTGGACAAATCTGGATCATAAACCCGAGGTGGTTGAAGTCGTTCGCAATCTCCCGATACGAAACCCCATCATCTGGCTAAACTGAACTCGAACTCCATAGTCTTCGAAACGCAGTGGCAACTTTTATTTTTTAAACTCTACTTTAGTTAATGAAAAATTTAGAACAAACGTGGCGTTGGTTTGGCCCCAAAGATCCTGTAAGTCTTCAAGACGTGAGGCAGGCTGGCGCAACGGGCGTAGTAAGCGCACTTCATCACCTTCCGAATGGTGCCATATGGACAGTCGAAGAGATCATGATCAGGCGAAATGAAATCGAGAAAGCTGGACTAACCTGGTCAGTCGTAGAAAGTATTCCTGTTCATGAGGATATCAAGAAGCAGAAACCGGGTTTTGAAGAATATATTGAGGATTACAAGCAGAGTATTGTCAATCTTGCACAATGCGGTATTCAAACCGTATGTTACAATTTCATGCCGATACTGGATTGGACTCGTACTGACCTTGCCTACGAAATGGAAGATGGTTCACGCGCGCTTCGATTTGATGCGATTGCTTTCGCTGCATTTGACTTGTTTGTGTTGCAAAGGAAGAAAGCAACTAGCAATTATTCACCAAAGCGTATAGAACAGGCGAAAGCATGTTTCGAAAAATTAGGACGGGAGGCAATCGACAAACTTCAAAAAAATATTCTTGCAGGATTACCTGGTGCGGAAGAAGGATATACACTCGAAGAATTTCAGAAAGCGCTTGATGAGTACGCAAGCATTGATGATCAACGATTGCGTTCAAACCTTTACGATTTTGTGAAAGAAGTTGCTCCCGTTGCAGAACGCGAAGGCGTACACCTTGCGATCCATCCTGATGACCCCCCATATTCTATATTTGGATTGCCACGTGTACTTAGTACAGAGTCGGACGCAAGACAATTGTTAGATGCCTATCCATCTCCGAACAACGGATTGTGTTTTTGCACGGGATCATTTGGCGTGCGAGCAGACAATGACCTCGTTGGAATGGTGAAGCGCTTGGGTGATCGCATTAACTTCGTTCATCTGCGTAGCACAAGGCGCGATGACGAGGGAAATTTCTTTGAGGCGGATCACCTCGCAGGTGATGTAGACATGCCAGGGGTTATGCGCATGTTGATCCTTGAACAACAAAGGCGAGAGAAAGTAATTCCATTTCGCCCCGATCATGGACACCAGATGCTGGATGATCTGAACAAAAAAACAAACCCCGGGTATTCGGCTATTGGTCGACTTCGTGGCCTCGCGGAGCTGAGAGGACTTGAAAAAGGAATTCAATTTATGATAACTAACAAAATGCTATAAACGTGAAACGGATTTTATTTTTATCGGCAGTTTTGTTGTTCTCCTTCGGAGGAAGTGCGCAGCAGAAGATAAGACTAAATGATAATTGGGAATTTCTTAAGCAAGATCTTGGCGGAATATGGGAAGCTGTTCGGCCAGTGGTAAAGGGCAATCCGGAAAGTGTACCGTTGTGGGAAAACGTTTCGTTGCCGCACTGTGTCAACGCAGTTGATGCGGTTGATCCTGATGTGAATTATTATCAGGGCCCTTCCTGGTATCGTACACAACTTTCCATTAAAAATCCATATGAAAATGGAAGGACATTACTTCACTTCGAAGGAGTTGGTCAAAAAACAGAAGTGTATGTCTATGCAACCAAAGTCGGAAGTCATGTCGGTGGATATGACGAATGGACAGTTGACATTACCGATGCAGTAAAAGAATTCGAAAAGAGCGAAGCATTTCAAAAGCAATTCAATGGTAAGATACCCTTATCGATCCGTGTAGATAATTCGCGTGATCTTGAGATGATCCCTTCCAGCTTATCAGACTTTAATGTCTATGGGGGAATTTATCGTTATCTGAATTTGGTCTACCAGCCAGCAGTTTCATTCACACATCTTTTAGTCAAAACGGAAACAGATAAAGAAGGAAAAACTGGAGATGTTCAGGTACGAAGTGTCATCAGAAATCCCGGACGAATTGCTGCCGGTGAAGTACTGGTCAGACTTCTTGATCCGTCAGGCAAGCTCGTTCAGCAAAAACAAGTGAATGTAAACATGACCAACGATACGATTATTCTTACTTCACTCCTTGTTAAGAAACCTCAGGTGTGGTCACCAGATCAACCTTCTCTTTATACTCTTGAAACAACTCTAAAAACTTCCGCTGGCGAGAGCAAAGGCGAAGAAAAAATCGGATTCAGAAATTTTGAATTTGTGAATAAAGGTCCGTTTCTGCTAAATGGCAAACGACTCTTATTACGCGGCACGCATCGTCATGAAGATCATGCCGGTGTTGCTGCAGCTATGACAGAAGAAATGATTCGCAAAGAAATGATAATGATGAAAGAGATGGGTGTTAATTTCATTCGTCTCGGTCACTATCAGCAATCACGGATCGTGCTCAATCTTTGCGACAGTCTCGGCATCGTGGTATGGGAGGAGATTCCATGGTGCCGCGGTGGTCTGGGTGGAGCTATATATAAAGAGCAGGCACGGAACATGCTGAAGAACATGATCGCTCAGCATTACAATCATCCCTCGATTATTATCTGGGGGCTGGGAAATGAAAACGACTGGCCTGGAGATTTCCCCGAGTTTGACAAGGAAAAAATCAGAGTGTTCATGAAGGAGCTAAACGATTTATCGCATCGTCTTGATCCTTCACGTAAGACCGCCATTCGCAGGTGTGATTTCTGTAAAGATATTGTTGATGTGTATTCACCGTCAATCTGGGCAGGCTGGTATCGCGGTATCTATACTGAATATAAATCAGCTTCGGAGACAGAGATGAACAAGGTGAATCACTTTCTGCATGTGGAGTGGGGAGGTGATAGTCATGCAGGGCGCCATTCAGAAAATCCAGATAACGCATTAAGCAAAGTCTTAACAAATAGTGGCACTGATGAACGCTCCGGAGATGCTTCACTGTTTGGTGGATCTGCAAGAGTGTCTAAAGATGGAGATTGGAGTGAATCGTATATCTGTAACCTGATCGACTGGCATCTGAAAGAACAAGAGGACATGCCGTGGCTAACAGGAACTGCATATTGGCCCTTCAAAGATTTTTCAACACCAGTCCGGCCGGATAATCCCGTTCCCTATATGAATCAAAAAGGAGTAGTTGCCCGCGACTTTGCGAAAAAAGAATCCTATTATGTATTTCAATCCTGGTGGACGAACAAGCCAATGGTTCACATCTATGGTCATTCATGGCCTGTACGCTGGGGTGAAAAGGATGAAGAGAAAATGGTGAAAGTATATTCCAACTGTGAGGAAGCTGAGTTATTTCTCAATGGGAAAAGTTATGGCGTCAAAAAAGTAAACCGAAAAGATTTCCCTGCATCAGGCCTTCGTTGGATGTTGAAGTTCAAGGAAGGCGAAAACAAGATTCGTGTAATCGCAAGAAAGGGAAAAGCGAACGTTGAAGATGAAATTGTATTTATCTATCAGACCGAGAAATGGGAAAAGCCATCGAAGCTTATTCTTGAGAAAGTAAAAGAGGAAAATGAGATCGTTACCTTGCAAGTGAAATTGCTGGATAAAAATAATACCCTTTGTCTGGATGCTTCGAATGTAGTCGCGTTTGATCTTGCAGGAGATGGAGCTTTGATCGATAACCAGGGAACATCTGACGGTTCGCGTAAAGTTCAGGCTTACAATGGCCGTGCTATAATCCGTGTAAGAAAGAAGGGTAAGAGTGTGGTAAGTGTAAAGGTTGATGGACTAACCACTTCGTTTATCGAGATATAAAAAGAGTAAGCCATGAGAATTTTTTATAGTCTAATACTCGTACTATTGCCATATCTGTTGTCGGCACAAGTTCGTATCAAACAATCCATCAATACAAACTGGCAATTCCATAAAGGAATTTTGGATGAAACCCAATTGAAAAGTCCGGACATTCATTGGGAGACGATAACCTTGCCACACAGTTACAACACGCACGATGTGCTTGACGATGAGCCTGACTACTATAGAGGTGACACCTGGTACAAAAAGACGATCTACGTTCCAACTTCCTGGAGCGACAAAGAAGTATACATTTTTTTCGAAGGTATTAATCAGGTGGCAACAGTTTATGTCAATGGAAAATTGGCGGGAGAACACATCGGAGGGTACACCGCTTTTCGCTTCAGGATAAATGATTTCGTTCAGTTCAATGCTGGGAATGATATCACCGTAAAAGTCAATAATTCATTCAATGAAGATATTCCTCCGCTTACAGCCGACTTCACATTCTTTGGGGGAATTTATCGGGATGTTTACCTCGAAGTTTTAAATCCAATTCACTTCGATGCTGACAATTTTGCTTCAAGTGGTGTATTTGTCTCGACACCAAAAGTTAGTGAAGAGAATGCATCAGTAACAATCCGTGGTGAGATTGTCAATTCTTCAAGTGCAGAGAAAAACATTTCGGTGATTAGTAAATTGGTTGACCCAAAGAATACCCTGGTTGCTCAGCAGGAGACGAAAATCAAATTGAAACAAAATCAGAAGGCATCATTTGTTCACAACAAGATCAATGTAACAAAACCAGAACTATGGGCACCAGAACGTCCTTCACTTTATCGTGTAGTCACTGTTCTTGTTGATGCAAAGACAAGTCAGTCATTGGACGAGTTCAGTGCACCGGTCGGCTTTCGTTGGTATTCATTCACCGGCGACAAGGGTTTTTTCCTGAACGGAAAACCATATAAGATCTGGGGTACGTCACGTCACCAGGACTTTCCCTACAAGGCCAATGCTCTATCCGATGCCATGCATGTTAAAGATGTTCAGCTTCTGAAAGAGATGGGAGGAATTTTTCTACGTGTCGCTCACTATCCTCAGGATCCAACTATCCTTGAAGCGTGTGACCGGTTGGGAATCCTCGCTTCCGTGGAGATACCGGTTGTCAACACCATCACCGAATCTGCGGCGTTTAAAAAGAATTCGATGCACATGCAAGTGGAAATGATCCGGCAGAATTATAACCACCCGAGTGTAATCATGTGGGCATACATGAATGAGGTATTACTTCGTGTTCCTTCGTTCAAGGATGATAAGCCACGCCAGGAAATTTATTTTAAGAACGTAGCAAAGCTTGCTACTACATTGGATAGCCTTACGCGGAAGGAAGACGCCGACCGCGTTACAATGATGGCTTTTCATGGTAACTATGGTTTGTATAAACGTCTGGGCATGATTGAAACTCCTATGGTGGTTGGTTGGAATTTATACCAGGGATGGTATAGCGAGAACATTAAAGGCTTCGGAGAATTTTTAGATAAACACTTTGCAGAATTTCCTCTAGTACCAACCTTGATAACTGAGTATGGCGCAGATGGAGATCCTCGCGTCAGGGGATTTTCACCTATCCGGTTCGATAAGACTGTTGAATATGAAACGTATTATCACAAAGAGTACATCAAGGCGATTGAAGCTCGTCCCTTTGTAAGTGGTGGTTTAGTTTGGAACCTTGCTGACTTCAATTCTGAAACGCGTGCTGAGAGCATGCCACATATCAATAATAAAGGATTACTGGATTCCTATCGTCATCCGAAGGATGCTTACCTTTTGTATCAATCGCATTTACTAAAAACACCCTTCCTCAGGATCGGCTCTCGTAGTTGGAACATACGAAGTGGAACGGCAGTATCGGAAGACAGTTTGTATGCCAGGCAGTCAGTTGAAATTTATACCAACGTCAATGGCACCGTTACTCTTCGTAACAATGGAAAAGTGATTGGAGTGAAAAGTCCATCCGATGGCATTGTACAATTCGACGTGCCCTTCACCGATGGACTCAATCAATTGGAAGCCAACGGTGATAATGCGCGGGATGTTGTTGGCATAAATTTCCAGCTACAACCGAGTCAATTGAATTCAAAGAAACTTCCTTTCAAAGAAATTAACATCAGCTTGGGAGATAACCGCTACTATGTCGATGAACAACAAAATGTGTGGGTACCGGAGAAGCCCTACGAGAAAGGAAGTTGGGGATATATTGGCGGGGAAGTATTTGTTCCTGCCAACAGGGGAAGACAACAATATGGTTCTGATAAAAATATTCTTGGCACAGACGATGATCCCATGAATGAAACACAACGTACCGGCATTCAACAATTCAAACTGGATATTCCCGACGGACAATATGAAGTAATACTTCATTTCGCAGAATTGGCTGGCGGTAAAAAGAGAGAGGCGCTGGTTTATAACTTAGGAAATGGTGATCCCACCACTGGCAATTTTACAAATCGAAAGTTTGACGTGAAGATTAACGGCCAGAAAGTTATAGATGGACTGAGCAATTCCAATTACCTTATCCCAGAAACAGCGTATGCTTCGAAAGTGATCACCAGCGTAACGGATGGAAATGGTATAGTAATAGATTTTACAGCCATCGAAGGCGCATCCATACTAAATGGATTACAGGTTAGAAGAATATATTGAAATGGATATGTCTTACATTGAGAAATTATTTACACTGAAGGGTAAAGTTGCGGTTGTTACCGGAGGCACTGGAGTTTTAGGAAGCGCCATGTGTTATGCACTAAGCGATGCTGGAGCGATAGTAGTGGTGCTAGGCAGAAGGATGGAAGCCGCGAATGCCATTGTGTCAAACGTGGTGAGCAGAGGAGGAGAGGCCATGACTGTTTGCGCAGATGTTATGGATGCAGATCAGTTAAAAGATGCTCGATCTAAAATCATAGAACGATTCGGCACCATTGATATCCTCGTTAATGGCGCCGGTGGTAACATGCCAGGTGCCGTAGTAACACCAGACAAAAGTTTCCTTGACCTAAAGATGGATGATTTTCAGAAGGTGATGGATCTGAATTTAATCGGTACAGTATTACCATCCCAAATTTTCGGAGAAGTTATCGTTAAAAACAAGCGAGGTGTTATCATCAACATCTCCTCTCTAAGTGCCTTTATTCCACTAACACGTGTTGTCGGTTATTCTGCTGCAAAGGCTGCGGTCAGTAATTTCACACAGTGGCTGGCAGTTGAGATGGCAAAGAAGTATGGAGAATTTATTCGCGTCAATGCAATCGCTCCAGGTTTTTTTCTGACGGAACAGAATCGTTCGTTGCTCACTAACAGTGATAATACTTTAACAGATCGAGGCAAACTTATCGTTCAGAACACGCCGTTTGCAAGATTTGGCAAAGCAGAAGAATTATGTGGAACGCTTATCTGGTTATGCTCGGACGCAGCTTCCTTTGTTTCTGGTATTATTGTTCCTGTAGATGGCGGATACAATGCATTCTCCGGTGTCTAATCGGCAAACTCCTTGTTGATATATTCCGTATTGGATACTTAAATAAAAACTCCCTCCGCTTTGCCGTTCCACTGAGTCGGGAAATATAAAATTAATGTAGAAGGTTATGCACGCTTCTTTTGAAGGGGACAGGCTCCTTGTTGCCCAAACCAACTTAGACAGATTTTTTATCAAAAAAAAAGGAGAGCCTATTAAGCTCTCCTCTAGCAGAATGTTTAGGATAAGAAAAACTACTTAATCATATATTTTTTAACCATTGCATTTTGGTTGGTAACGACACGCACCAAGTACAGGCCTTTTGCCAAGGCTGGTAACTGAACGCCTAATTGTTTCTTAACATCTCTGTAGTCATTATTTAAAATGCCAGAGCCATTGAAATCCATCAATTGAAAATTGATATCACCCGCATCCTTTTCAAAATTCAGGTTTAAGGTGTGTTCCATTCCGGCTATAGAAGGATTAGGAGAAAGAATTAGATGGTTTTCGCCTTCCGTCAACTGCAATGGCGCTTCGGTATCCGCAGCCACTCGAGCCGTTGCTGAGCCAACTACCGCATAGGTAAAAGCCTCCCATCCGCTGATGGATGTACGATCACAGGTCATTGCACTTGCGCCATTGTTTGAAGAGATATACAAACCGTTATTTCCCTGAAGAGAAATCTTTCCATCGGCATTAACAATCCAGTTGAAAGATTCCCAACCACCAACGGTTGTACGATTACAAGTAATGCCAGAAGCTGCTCCATTTTCAGAAGAAACATATTTACTCATACTTCTCAATCCAATTTTTCCTCCGCCGGCATCAACCACTGCGAATTGTTCCCAAGTACCAGCAGATGCGCGGTTGCAATTCATAGCCGTGGTTCCATTTTCACCAGATACAAACATGTTGTTGTTTCCTTGCAAAGTGATGACGCTTCCGATAGGGGCTGAGCCGCCGCCGCTGCTACCATTGTTCCACTTGAAGGTTACTACGCTTCCCGCAGCAAGAGAATAAGTGAAGGATGCATTATTCCAAACAATTCGAAAGGAGATAGCGCCACCGCTATTGTTCAATACTACAGCTACCTTAGAACCATCGGAGTTTTTGAAGGCCGTAGTTATCAAGTTGCCATTGTTGCTGCTTGCACCAATACGAACGGCATTCGCCTTTACAAATTTTGAGAAATGTGAAATGATGTAGTAAGCAACATTGCGTGTGTACGATGTGCTGTTGTTGATGGTAATAGCACCAAGACATTGTGAACAGCCACCGGAAGTATGTGGACCGATGCTGCTATTGTTAGCAAGATTCCATTCGAAAATACCTTTTGCCCAGTTGTTGGACGCACCAATCGTAACATTTTGAGTATGCCACGAAAGATCACCTGAGAAGCTTCCAGCAGAAGAGGTCCATTGTTCTGTGAAATAAACGTTTTTACCAGTATTGTTCTTCACAGTTGTTAAAGCGGAAATGCTGCCGGAATAAAGGTGGAATGCGGAGCCATCTACATAAGAGCTGGTGGCTACTGTTGTAGGGTAGCTAGTGTTATCGCAGTTGTGATCGAAGCCGATAATTTTAGTTGAGTAACCGGCATTACGAATAGCAGGACCAAGGTTGTTGTTGATAAAGTTAAGCTCTTGTTGAGCTGTAAGCGTCATGCTTGGGTTGTTGTTAGGATTTTCAGGTTCATTTTGAGGTGTGATACCCCAAATGTTGATGCCTTGTCCGTTCATGGCATTGAGATAATCCACGAAATATTGAGCATAATCTCCGTAATTGCCGGTATTCAATGTTCCACCTACCCATCCGCCATTTGACTTCATCCAGCGTGGTGCGCTCCAAGGTGTTGCTAAGATTTTGATGTTAGGATTGATGGCTAGGATCTTTTTGATCATAGGAATCAGATAATTAAGATCGGGACCTGCAAGACTGAATGAAGCCCCATCTCTATAAGAATAATTAGAGCTGCTCAAATCCGAGGCACCAATACTTATGCGGAGCATTGAAATGCCAACTCCACTTGAACTGAATAATTCATTGAGGAGAGAGGATTGTTGAGAAGAGCCCAAGCTATTGATTACTTCACAGCTTCCTTCTGTAAGGGTATAGCCGAAACCATCCATGGTTTGGTAAGTAGAGCCCTCATTGATGGTTACTGTGGTGGAGGAACCAGAGTTTGCGCCAAAAGTCAAAGAACCTTGTTGAGCAAGTAGGCTGCTACCACTTCCAGTAGTGAGCCAAACTTCAGACGTCTGAGCAAAGACATTTGCCAAGGATAGCGTCAACAAGAGGCTGAGGCAAACACCTTTGATTAATGTTTTAAGTAGACTGATTTTCATAGGTTTAAGGTTTAGTGTTAGTAAGTATTTGATACCCTTGATTGCATACGTTTCCGCAATCGTATGAATGTATCCAATTTATAGGTCCGGCACTCAAAAAAAGCCATCGATTGCGCTTAAAAATTTTGATTTAGAAGGGCCTAAATGGCAGGTGTATATCGCTTCGAACACATTTATATTTTAAAATTTGAAGGCTTTTAAGCTTAATATTCGTTCATCACGGCATTTCCTTAACAAAAATTTGGTTTTTGGGTGTGTTCGCTCCGACATGGAGATTAAGCACCTCCGATAGAGTTTTTGCCAAAAAAAGAGGAGAGCCTGTAAGCTCTCCTCTAGCAGAATATTTATGATAATAAAAACTACTTAATCATGTATTTTTTAACCGTTGTGCTTTGGTTGTTAGCGACACGCACGAAATACAAGCCTTTTGCCAAGTTTGGTAGCTGAAGGCCTATTTGTTTCTTAACATCTCTGTAATCATTACTGAAAATGCCAGAGCCGTTGAAATCCATTAATTGAACATTAATATCACCGGCATCCTTTTCAAAATTCAGGTTTAAGGTGTGTTCTAATCCGGCTATTGAAGGATTAGGAGAAAGAATCAGATTGTTTTCGCCTTCCGTCAACTGTAAGGGCGCTTCGGTATCCGCAGCCATTCGACCGGATGCTGAACCAACCACTGTATAGTTAAAAGCTTCCCAACCGCTGATGGATGTACGATCACAGGTCATAGCACTTGCGCCATTATTAGAGGATACATACTTTCCATTATTTCCTTGAAGAGAAATCTTTCCATCGGCATTAACAATCCAGTTGAAAGATTCCCATCCGCTTGGGGAAGTGCGGTTACAGGTTATTCCAGAAGCTGCACCATTTTCTGATGACACATATTTACCCATGCTTTTTAAATTAACCTTGCCATCGGCTGTTGCTTCGACTGTGAATTGTTCCCAAGTACCAGCAGATGCGCGGTTGCAATTCATAGCGATGGTTCCATTTTCACTAGATACAAACATGTTGTTGTTTCCTTTCAAAGTGATGATGCTTCCGATAGGTGCGCTGCTCCACTTAAAAGTAACCACACTGCTGGCCGCAAGGGTATACGAGATTGCCGAATTGTTCCAGACCACATTAAATGTTAAAGAGCCACCACTATTATTTAACACCTGAACCACTTTGGTGCCATCTGAATTTCTGAAAGCAGTAGTAATCAGATTGCCATTGTTGCTAGCTGCATCAATGCGAACAGCATCTGGCTTAACAAATTTTGAGAAGTGACCAATGATATAATAAGCTACATTGCGAGTTACGGTACTTCCATCAATGATTAATGCGCCCTTGCAATCTGTGCATCCTCCTGAAGTGTGCGGTCCATAGCTTGGATCAGTAGCTAGATTCCATTCCAATGCAGTTCTTGACCAGTTGTTCATTGAACCGATGGTAACATTCTGGGTATGCCAAACAAGGTCGCCAGAGAAGCTTCCGCTGGTGCTTGTGTATTGCTCTGTGAAGTAAACGTTTTTGTTTGTGTTATTTTTTACGGTAGTCAAAGCAGAAATGGAGCCAGCATATAAGTGGAATGCCGAGCCATCTACATAAGAGCTATTGTTTGCTACGTAAGTTGGGAAGTCGGTATTATCACAGTTGTGATCATATGCAATGATTTTGCAATTGTACCCTGCGCCTCTTAAAGTCGGACCAATGTAACTGTTGATCAGCCCTAATTCATTTTCTTTTGTTAAAGTCATGCTTGGTGTGTTATAAGGATTCAATGGCTCATTTTGAGGTGTAATTGCCCATATATTGATGCCTTGTCCTGCCATGGCATTCATATAATCCAACCAGTATTGCGCATAATCATCATAATAATTAGCGTCAAGTGTTCCACCTTTAAAGGAAGCTGGCTGCGGTGATTTCATCCACATGGGGGCAGACCAAGGTGTAGCCAATATTTTAATGTTTGGATTAATGGCTAAAATCTTTTTAAGAATAGGAATAGTGTAGTCCAAGTCAGGTCCTGACAAGCTAAAAGAAGCACCATCACGATAAGAATATGACCACTCGCTTAGATCTGTTGCGCCTATGCCGATGCGAACGACAGAAATACCGATTCCACCTGAACTGAAAAGTTCAGACAATAGAGAGCTTTGTGAAGAGGCTGACATATTGGAAATCAATTTTGCACTTCCTTCTGTCAAGGTAAATCCATAACC
>Ga0207155_1074_pt1 | contig 25169 bp, 26 predicted proteins | sample Alteio_BWMinHeat_26_FD_153515 | JGI IMG/M metagenome (GOLD analysis project Ga0207155, IMG submission 153515) | Enriched cells from forest soil in Barre Woods Harvard Forest LTER site, Petersham, Massachusetts, United States -... | ecosystem: Environmental > Terrestrial > Soil > Temperate forest >... | reverse complement strand
GTATTAACAAAGACAAAATGGACCATCGACCCAATGCACAGCCACATTGGCTTTAAAGTAAAGCACCTCATGTTTACTAACGTGCGCGGTAGCTTCACGGAATACAACGCCAGTATTTCCACAGTTGGAAACGATTTTACAACTGCTGAGATTAGCGTTTCGATCAATGCAGCGTCCATCAACACCAACGATAGTAAAAGGGATGAGCACTTGCGGAGTGCAGATTTCTTTGACGTTGAAAAAATCAAGGAAATAAATTTCCTGGGTGAACGCTTTGAGAAAACGAATGGTGGTGACTATGTCCTGCACGGAGACCTAACTATGAAGGGTGTTATCAAGCCAATAAAATTGGATGTAGAGTTTGGCGGAATTGTTAAAGATCCTTGGGGAAATGAAAAAGCGGTGATTAACCTTCAAGGGAAAATCAATCGCAAAGATTGGGGCCTGAACTGGAATGCCGCGTTAGAGACCGGAGGAGTTCTGGTCGGAGAAGAAATCACCTTCGACATTGAGGTGCAGCTTGCAAAGGCAGCGTAGGCAACTAAGGAAGTTTAGAAGGGTAGCTCAGGTGAAAATCAGCAGATTTCACCGAGCGATCCTTGATCAAACATCAGTATTTAGCTCGATGCACTTAGTGGCAAATTCCGATGGAAAGAAATGACTTTAAGATTAAACTATAAGGGAAAAGAGCATGAGAAGATTAAAACTTATTGTCCTACTGACTTTTATGATCCAAAGCATTTACTCACAAAAATTAAAAATTAAAGCGATGAAAACAGCGAAAGAGGCAATACTTTCTGCAGGAAGGCGATGTTTGTAAGTATGTTGCGTTTATTGTCAAAGGTTCTTCCCGGATGTTTTCTGTTGATGACAGCGGGCATGAACACATTGTTCGGTTTGGATTAGAATCATGGTGGTTGCAAGACCCTGAGAGTTTCATCTCTCTTACACCTTCCCGTTATAACATCGAAATGCTGGAGGACTCTGAATTGCTTGTCATCTCCGTAGCTGATGCCTATGAGTTAAGAGACAAGAGTCGAATCTTTGATTTGACCATCAAAGCCATGGACAGACAGGCGTCGAGCGCCACACAAAAAAGAATCCACACGGCGATCAGTATGACTGCTGAAGAGAGGTACGAAGAATTAACGAACACTTATCCGCAATTCTTGCAGCGCTTCCCTCAGAATATGATTGCCTCTTACCTAGGACTCTCACCTGAGACCCTCAGCAGAATTCGTAAGAATTCGATGAGCAAGTAGGCAACCTCATGCACGAAGTACTTTTTCAATATTTAGAAGTTAAGTCAGAGCAAAAATTGACAGGCGATGAACAGAAACTGATCAAGGCGAAGTTTCAACCGAAGCGCTTGCGAAAGCGTCAATACTTTCTGCAGGAGGGTGATGTCTGTAAGTATCTTGCCTTCATCGTCAAGGGCTCTTCGCGTATGTTTTCTGTCGATAACAATGGTCACGAACATATTGTCCGTTTTGGCCTTGAATCCTGGTGGTTGAGTGATCCTGAGAGCTGCAACACGCTTGCTCCTACTCGATATAACATTGAAATGCTGGAGGACTCCGAACTGCTTGTTATTTCAGTAGCGGATGCATATGAGCTATTGAATAAGTGTAGAATCTTTGATTTGGCCTTTAAGGCTATGGATAAAAAAGCATCAATCGCTACCCAGAAAAGAATTCATACAACCATCAGTATGACCGCGGAAGAAAGGTACGATGAACTAGCCAACACTTATCCCCAATTTTTGCAGCGCTTCCCGCAGAGCATGATCGCCTCCTACTTAGGACTCTCGCCTGAAACTCTCAGCAGAATCCGTAAGAATTCGATGAGCAAATAGAACTACTCAGTAAAGTTCAGTGCTTTGACTTGACATTTGTCAACAGTATTTATTGGGTTATATCAATGAGCACGCTCTCCTCTAGTTGCAACTTTGCAAAAAAGAAAAGAGAGTATGGACAAATCAATAAGAGTGAGTTTCGGTGGCCAAAATGTAAAGGTTGCCGATTTTCTGGTGAACAGATTGTTGCCGAGCGAACAATGCAGCAAGATAGGCGCATTTGTTTTTTTAGATCACGTTTATCCTACAATAATAAAAAACCAAGAGCCTGATCGACATGTGGGTTTGAATGCACACCCGCATCGAGGAATCGCTACTTTAACCTATCTGCTCAGCGGTTCGCTACAGCATTTTGATAGTTATAATAATGTAGGCGCAATTGATGAAGGTGGTGTGCATTGGATGAAAGCTGGCAAGGGAATTATACATGAGGAAAAGCCGGCTGCCGGAATCTTGCACGCATTACAATTCTGGATCAATCTACCTTCAACAAACAAAAAGGAATCACCCGAATATAGAGCGCTTGCCTCCAGTGATATTCCAGAAGCGCAGTTACCAAATAATGCAGGCTCTTTGAGAGTTTTATTAGGTAAATCAGGTGAGATCATTTCTCCAATCAAGACTTTCTTAAACGAATTCATTTATCATATACGGCTCAATCCGAAATCATCTTTTTCATACCACACCAAACCAGATAGGGAACATGCTGTGTTTGTACCTGCTGAAGAAGTTCATGTCAATCAGGAGATCACGGGCAAGAGTCATTTGCTGGTGCTATCAAAGGATCAGCAAACAATTCAATTATCAAATCCAGGCATTACTGAAGCGCACGCTTTCATCTTTGGCGGAAGCGAATATACCGAGCCAATTGTAACTCAGGGTCCGTTCGTGATGAACAATTGTAGTGAGATCATTGAAGCATTGGACGACTTCTTTGAAGGCCGATATGGTACAATTACCATGAAGGCTAATGATTTCGCTTGACATTTGTCAAGGTCATTTCTTGACTAACTCCATCGATTTTCAGCCCAACGTGAGTGCAATTTTGACCCAACAAAAAATACAAAACACATTATGGAAAATTCAAATCAACAATCGTCAAAAGTATTGAACATTATCCTTTGGATAGCTCAGTTACTGTTAGCAGGCATGTTTCTTATGGCAGGATTCATGAAGCTCACCACTCCCGTTGACCAACTCGCAGCGGCTATGCCATTTGTTGCTGCAGTTCCGGAAGCTCTCGTCAAGTTCATTGGATTGAGTGAGGTTGCAGGAGCATTGGGTTTGTTGCTCCCTTCCCTTCTTCGCATCAAGCCTGAACTCACGGTGTTGGCAGCAAGGGCTCTCATACTTGTGATGATCCTTGCGCTTGCTTTCCATGTGTCGAGAGGTGAATTCTCGGCCATTGGTACAAACCTCATCCTCGGTTCGATCGCATTTTTTATCTCCTGGGGCCGCTCAAGGAAAGCGGTCATCCATGCTCGCGCATAAAGACTTGCAAGAAAATCAGATCCAGTCGCTTTTAGAGACTGGATCTGATTCAAAACTAAAACAGACTTGATTGTTAATTGAAGAGTTATGAAAATCGCAAAATGTCCTTCTATCATCTTACAAAGAGTAGATGAAGAAATTTCCAAAGTTGAATACGGAGTATTACAAAAAGCCAAATCCTTAAGCTTGGCTATTGTGATCAGTTTGATCATCATCGTCCTCCAGATAATTGAGCGCCCTTAACATGGAAGTAGAATTCTTGGGCGAAAGGACAATTGACGTTGAGCAAGGTCAAAGTCTTCTCAACGCTTCGCTAAGTGCCGGTATACCCCATTTTCATGCCTGCGGGGGAAAAGCAAAATGCTCGACCTGCAGGGTACTGGTGCTCGCAGGGAATGAGAATCTTAACAAGCCAAATGGTGCGGAGACCAAGTTGAAGTCAAAAATAGGACTTCCAGATGCTGTGCGACTCGCATGTCAAACTCATGTCAGTGGCCCAGTCAAAGTAGAGCGGATGCTGAGAGATGAATCCGATATCCAAACAGTGATTCAGATCAACAACAAAGACCCTAAGAAATTTAAATTAAAGTCTTTAGGATTGGAAAAGCACTTGGTTCTTTTCTTTCTCGACATCAGAAACTTTACCGCGTTTGTCGAAAACCATCCTCCTTTTGATGTCATCTACACCATGCGAAAGATCTTCGCGTCCTTCAATGAAATCATCGTGAAAAATCACGGTGAAATTATCGAGACGGCTGGTGATGAGATCTACGCAATTTTTGGAAGGAGTTCAATCGGAAATTCTTCTCCTGATAATGCAATCAGTGCTGGTCTGAAGATCCTTGATGCGCTTGAACATTTCAACAAGACTTATCATGCCATTTTGCAAAAAGAAATCCAGGTAGGCATTGGCATCCATTCCGGAAGCGTAGTCTTGGGAGAAATAAATTTGGGAGACAAAACAAAAGTTAGCACAGTTGGCCTTGCTATTAACATAGCTTCGAGGATACAGAAATATACCAAGAAGCTCAACAATGATCTCCTGGTATCGCATGATGTAATTAAGGAATCTTCCATTGAAGTGAATGCTAAACCAACCGAGGTTAAACTCGATGGTGTGACTTCACCAATTTCAGTTTATCCACTGGGCAAACCCTATACAAAATGAATGAGTCAGATTTCATAACGAAGGCAAAAGAATTTGCTACTGCGTTGTTAGGCACTGACCAACTAAAGGAATATTCTTTTCACAATATCAAGCACACAGAAAAAGTTGCAAAGGATGCCGAAATTATTGGGAACGCTTGTCAACTAAATCAAGACCAGATTAACACCATTCTTATTTCCGCTTGGCTGCATGACACTGGGTACAGGAAAGGTGCCGAAGGGCATGAGCAACGATCTTCTGATAACGCGGTAAAACTGCTCAAGGAATTGGGTGCAAGTGATGAGAAGATTGCTGATGTCGTCCGTACAATTATGGCTACAAAAATGCCACAAAGCCCAAAGGATATAATGGGTGAAGTTTTGTGCGATGCCGACTTGGCTCATTTGGGCGCCGAGGATTTCCAAGCATGCGGATTGGACTTACGTGAGGAACTAGGCCGCCACAACAACATGAGCTTTGAAAATGATAAAGCCTGGTTCAAATTCAATTTACGATTCTTGGAGAAGCATGAATTTTTTACTGACTACGGAAAAAATATTCTTGAAGAAGGGAAACGCAAAAACATAAAACGTCTGAAAAAGAAGATTAGAGGTGAGAAAGGGAATCGCAAAGAGTTGGAGAGGGAAGTTGAGAAACTGCAAAAGAAACTGGCTAAATCTTCAAAGACTGAGCGAGGAGTCGAAACCATGCTCAAGACAACTTCGCAAAATCACGTTACACTAAGTGGTATGGCGGATAATAAGTCAAACATCATGATTTCTATAAACACAATTATCCTCTCCGTTATTGTCTCCATGCTTTTCAGTAAGATTGAGGAGCACCCATTAATATTAATACCAACGCTCATGCTTGTAGTCACTTGCCTGACTACAATCGTATTTGCTATTCTGGCGACCAGGCCATCAATTGCGCAAGGCACTTTCACCTCGGAAGATATACACGAGCGAAAAACGAATCTTTTGTTCTTTGGCAATTTTCATGAGACGGATCTGGAGAGCTATGAATGGGGAATGCGAGAAATGATGAAGGACTCGGAGTACCTCTATGGAAGCATGATCAAGGATATTTATTTCCTGGGCAAAGTGGTCGCTAAAAAGTATCGTCTCCTTCGCCTCTCCTACACCATCTTCATGTTTGGATTTGTAGCATCTATGATTGGATTCGTCTTAGTGATGACGATGGTTTATCCCTCTTTGCGCTTCGACTTCCTATTTCATTTCTAGAACTCCTTCTATTTCAAAATGCGCTTGCACTTGACAAAAGTCAATGCTCTATTTTGCTTTAGGTCAACCCGCCTGATACTTAAACTAGTCTACTTTGATCAAATTTTCTAAACGACTAACAAAATGAAAACTAAAATCAACACGCACGAAGGGCGAGTCGCATTGGTAACCGGTGCAGCCAAAGGCATTGGTCAGACAATCGCATTAGCATTGGCTAACCGAGGCGCAACTGTGATTGCTACTGACCTTGAGCCGCCTATCGAAACCGCGGATAAAATTGGCTCAAGTGCTCATGCGTTTCAACTTGATGTAACACAGGAAGACGATTGGCGTGCGCTGTTACTTAAAAGTCAAGCGGTGGGGGAAATCGATATTGTCGTGAATAATGCTGGCTATTTCCCCAACCGCCCAATTGACGAATTGGATTTGGCAACGTGGCGAAAGACTATTGCGACGAATTTGGATTCCCATTTCTTGAGCGTAAAATATTTCCTCCCATCCATGAGAAAAAGAAAATGGGGTCGGTTTGTGGGTATATCCTCAAACATGGTTGGGCTAACAATACCTGGGATGAGTCATTACATCACTTCCAAGATGGGAATTATTGGATTCATGAGAGGTTTGGCAAATGATGTTGCAAGTGATGGCATTACTGCAAACGCTGTCTTACCAGGTCTTACTAACACATCAGCAACTGCGCTTCAATCGGAGGAGATGAAACGAGCTACGTGGGAGCAACAAGCTATCAAGCGTCTCGGGCAACCCGAAGACATTTCTGGGGCAATTCTATTTTTGACAAGCGATGATGCGGCATTCATCACCGGTCAGGCAATTGTGGTCGATGGTGGTCAGTATCGAATTGGTTAAAGGATTGCTGAAATGACTAACGCAATTTCATCGAAATCTATATTCTGCTGGTTAGTCATTCTATTTCTTTCCCCATCAACCATTACACTGGCACAGCAATCACTTGAAAAAGTCAATCAGAGATTTATAATCATTGGCGACGCTGGAAAATTAAAAGATGGAAAGAACGCTGTGGTTGAAGCTGCGGCAAAATATATTTCCGTAAGTGATAGCAATACAACGGTCCTGTTTCTTGGAGATAATATTTATCCGAAGGGTCTTCCTGACGAGGAAAATAAGACCTACCCCTCCAGTGCAGCAGTGTTGAAAACTCTCATGACGCCATTCAAAAACTATCAAGCCAAGGTCTATGTCGTTCCCGGAAATCACGATTGGCAAAAAGGTGGAACAGACGGATGGCGAAATATCAAAAGGCAAGGACAATTCGTCAACGGCCTGAATCAAGGCAATACTTTCTTTGTGCCTGAAGATGGCTGTCCTGGCCCTAGAGAAATTAACATCAACGATGATGTTGTTTTAGTAATAATGGACACGCAATGGTGGTTGCATACAAATAACAAGCCTGGGTCAGACGATGATTGCGATTGCAAAACCGAAGAAGAAGTCCTGACACGCTTGCGCGACATCGCTTACCGTAACAGCGGCAAGAAAATTTTATTCGCGGCTCATCATCCCTTACGGAGTTATGGACCACACGGTGGGTATTATACATGGAAGCAACACATTTTTCCATTTATTGATCTATCAAAAAAAGCATACTTACCCGTACCAATTGTCGGATCGCTGTATCCTTTAATACGAGGAGCTTTTGGAAATGTCGAAGATCTCATGCATCCCTTATACAAAGGGATGATCAAGGGTATCGAGAATGCTTTATCTGAAGCACAGGATGTAACCTTTGTCGGTGGACACGAACACAACATGCAGCTCATTAGAGATGCCAAAAGAAATTATGTAGTCAGTGGCTCTGCGGCAAATCGTGAAAGAGTTAAGATTAGTGAAAAGACTTTGTTTGCTTCCGATGAAAATGGTTTTTCGGAAATACTTTATGCTTCGGATGGTGAACAGATCATTCAATATCATTCAGTGGACGAAGAGGGCAAGCACACAATACGCTATACATATCATGTACCCCAAGTTGAGATTCGCAAGAAAGAGAAAGCATTGTTAAATGACGAAACATTCCCAGACAGTATCACAGTAAGAATAGCCCCGCAATACAATGAGGTAAGCAACGGCCATCGCAAGATTTGGGGAGAGCATTATAGAAAAATATGGGCAACACCAGTAGCACTTAAGGTATTTAAAATCAATCAACAAAACGGTGGCCTTACTATTATAAAGAAAGGTGGTGGTCAACAAACCAAATCCTTACGATTGCAGGACAGCAACGGGAAGCAATGGGTACTGCGCACCATTCAGAAAAATCCTGAAATGGCTTTGCCACCGAACCTGCGGGCCACGATTGCTAAAACAATTATTCAAGATCAAATCTCAGCGGCCAACCCCTTTGCTCCGCTCGCTGTGCCGATACTGGCGGATGCTATACAGGTTCCACACGCTAATCCAAAAATTCTATTTGTACCTGATGACCCTGCTCTCGGAATCTACCGTGGCGAATTCGCAAACACCATTTGCATTTTTGAAGAACGTGAACCTGGGGCTGAAGAAACCCTTAGCACAATCAAAGTAATGGAAAAGTTAGAGGAAGATAATGATAATCGTGTTGATCAAAAGGCCGTGCTAAGAGCACGCATGCTTGATTTGTTAATTGGGGATTGGGATAGGCATGAAGATCAATGGCGATGGAAGCAGGAAAAAATAAAAAAGAAAACCATATACAGTCCAATACCCAGAGATAGGGATCAGGTGTTCTATATCAATACCGGAATTATACCCTCCATCGCAAGTCGAAAATGGTTGCTGCCCAAATTTCAAGGATTCAGTTCTACCGTACGAGACGTGAATGGGTTTATGTACAACGGACGCTACTTCGATCGATCATTTCTGAATGAATTAGAACGGACTGAATGGGAAGAAGTAATCTTAAAAATTCAATCATCTATAACCGATGAAGTTATTAATCAATCAGTACGGCAACTCCCTGATACAATTTTTAAGTTGATTGGCAACACTCTGATAAATGATCTGATTTCACGCAGAAACAATCTATTGAAGACGGGGTTGACATATTATTCATTTCTTTCAAAGGCGATCGATGTACCCGCCTCCGATAAAAGAGATCTGTTTCGAGTTGACACTAAACCCGATGGTGATGCAATTATAACTCTTCAAAAAATAAAAAAGGACAACAGTGCTGGAGACACAATCTACCGACGAACAATTGAGAAAGAAACTACTAAGGAGGTTAGGCTCTTTGGGCGCGGCGATAAAGATGGATTTGTAGCGAATGGAAACTATAAACCCGGATTCAAAATACGAATGATTGGTGGCGGCTCCGTGGATAGCTTTTATGTGAGTCACTCGACAGCAAGTGCTCAGTTATTAATCTATGATAGGTCTGACAAAGAAAATAAATATCCAAAGCGAGGGGCATTGCTGCGTACCTCAAAGGATGAAAACGTAAATCAATATGATTCACGTTCCTTCCGGTATGACAGACTTGCTCCATTAGCAACCTTTGCGATTAATCTAGATGACGGGTTAATGCTGGGAGCCGGTGGCGTTTACACAAAATACGGATTTCGTAGAGAGCCATTCGCTGCAAGGCATAGTCTACTGGTGGGAAAAGCATTGGCGACCAATGCCTCCTTCCTTAGATACAAGGGAGATATCACCAATGTAATTGGCCACGCGGATCTGGACATGTACTTCAATATGGCCGCCCCAAATAACACTGTTAATTTTTTTGGAGTAGGAAACGAGACTACATCCAAAAGGATAAGCGATGCGGGAATCCGGTATTACCGCACACGCTATAATCTGGTAGACATGCAAGTGAAATTGAAATGGTCACTGTCGAAACACTTCAAGATTTTCGCGGGACCCGCTGCTCAATTCTTCAACATGAACCTCGATGATAACATCGGCCGGTTTATTATTGAGTACGCGCAGCAGCAGAATGACTCATCTCTGTTTGGTCAGAAGACATTTGTTGGTGGTGTCTTTGGTTACGAAGTAGATACTCGCAATAATACCATGCTTCCCACTCGTGGAATTTATTGGCGTACATCGGTCGTGAGTATGCAACAGGTAGTCAAGTCTTCGAATCGCTTTACACAGATTCGCACTGACATGAGCATGTACCTCAGCTTTAGTCGCAATCCGAAGATTGTTATTGCCCATAGAATTGGTGGTGGAACAAGCTTCGGAGAACCACAATTTTTTCAGATGTTCAGCATCGGAGGAGAAGGTCATCTATTGGGATATCGCAAATATAGATTTACAGGCAACTCAATGATGTATGACAATGTTGAACTACGTTTCAAGCTATTTGATTTTGCATCTTTTCTTTTTCCCGGCACCGTTGGGCTAGTAGCATTTAATGATGTTGGAAGAATTTGGGCAACGAATGAAGAGTCCAGCAAATGGTATTGGGGATTTGGCGGCGGCTTCTACATAATTCCAGCTCAAACAATTGTTGTAACCGCACTCGCTGGTTATTCTGAGGAAGGTGTGCTGCCATATATAAATATGGGGTTCAGGTTTTAATTGAAAATCATATGAAAACAAAAGAACTAATGAGATCAATAATTATTCTCATTTCTATTCTCACACCTTTTGTCCTCAAAGCACAGTACGACAGCACGAGATTCAGGGTGTACAAGACTAATCCAAAGCTTGAGATACCTATCCCAGCGGCTTTTTTCGTCGGTTCCTATTTTGGATTCAAAGCCCTTGATAAGTATGCATCGATGACGGAAGAAGATGTCTTGAAATTAAATCCCGAAACTATCAACTCATTCGATCGTCCCGTCGCTTACTATAACCCGGCAAATTTTGAAAGCGCACAAAAGACATCTTACGTACTTCTTGATGCTGCACTTGTATCACCTGTTATTCTTCTTTTGGACAAAAAAATAAGAAAGAATTGGATAGACATTCTTTCCTTGTTTTTAGTAACGCATGCAGCCGACAACGTGATTTATTTCTCAACAGTCACAGCGGTCAGGAGACCACGACCACTTACTTATAACCCGGCCGTTCCCTTATCAGAAAAAATTGGTGAAGGAAAGAGCAACTCGTTTTTTAGTGGTCACACATCGTGGAGTGCTACGTCAACTTTTTTTCTTGTAAAAATTTATACGGATTATCATCAGATAAAAGGCATCAAACGACTACTGCTGTATACTGGAGCTGCGATACCTCCATCCTTGGTGGGTTATTATAGACTGGAGGCAGGCAAGCATTTCAAGACAGATGTTATTACGGGTCTTTTGGTTGGCGCAGTGTGTGGAATAACTGTTCCTGAACTTCATAGAAACAAAAATAAAACCTCAAACCTATCGATGAGTCCGTTTATGGCGCAAGGCGCCAATGGCATCTCATTAACATACCATATTAAATAAATACGACCTCGTTTTATGTTGAGCCTTACACCAAATAGCAATTGAGCCATACACCAAGTAAATTGGATTAATAATTACTCATCTTCGAATTGTAAACACGAATAACAAATGGAAATCATAAAACTAAGTACGGATTGGGCCAGAGCAGAGGTCTTTTCAGCAAAAATGGTAGGTCTTATGAGTTTGGTCGTTTTCTTAATAGTAGTGGGGTTTTGGCAATTAGGTAAAACCCCGATGGCAAAAGCCTTGGTATGGCCCCTGTTGGTTGCCGGTTTGTTTTTAGTTGCCGTCAGTGCAGGGCTGTATCTTGCCAACAAACCACGCATTGCGCAATTTGAAACAGCTTATAAAAATAACGCAGACGCGTTCACTAAAAGTGAAATAGAACGAACAGCAAAATCGAAACACGATTTGGCTTTAGTTTTTAAGATCCTTCCTGCTATAATCATTGCAGCCGCATTGCTTATCATGTTCAGTCAATCTCCTTTGTGGCGGGCAATTGGTGTTACAACAGTTCTGCTAATGGCATTACTGATGCTTATCGATAGCAACACGGATGCACGAAATACTGCTTATCATCAAGATTTATTAACTGCAAACCGATGAGTGACAAAGTACTTCCGGTAACGCGCGTTTTAGAAGATAGTTTTGTGTATTCATGTGCGTTTGAACATCAACGCGGCTTTGAACAATTCACTCCGCATAATGTTCTTGCTTTTCAGTTCTCCGGTGAAACACATATCCAACATCAAAGCGGTGTAACAGTACTGAAGAAAAATCAAGTGTTGCTAGCTCGAAAGAATCAGCTAACAAAATCCGTAAAAATTCCTGCAGGTGATGCGGAGTACAAAATTATCTCGGTCTTACTCACCGATATCGCATTGCAGAAGTTTGCTTTAGACTCCGACATCATATGCAATAAAAAATATGAAGGCGAAAACATACTGTTTCTAAAACCAGATGCTTTGATGAAAAGTTATTTTCAATCACTAATACCCTACGTAGAGAAATCAAAAAAAATCAGCAAGAAACTAGCCGCCATCAAAACCAGTGAGGTCATTGAAATGGTATTAAACCAAAGGCCTTCATTGAAAACATTTCTATTTGATTTCTCCAACCCGCATAAGATAGATCTACAAAAATTCATGTCGCAGAATTTTCATTACAATGTGCCTGTGGAAAATTTTGCAAAACTAACGGGGCGCAGCCTGGCAGGATTTAAGCGCGATTTTGAAAAAACATTTCAAACATCGCCACGCAAATGGCTTCAGGAAAAACGATTGGCAGAAGCCCATCATCTGATTCATCAAAAAAAGCAAAAACCGGGTGACATCTATTTGGATTTAGGTTTTGAAAATCTATCTCATTTCTACACATCTTTCAAACAAAAATTTGGAGTAACTCCGGAGATGCTAATTCATCAATCATAATCATAGAAATCAAAATCTATTAAAAATGAATATTGAACAACAATTACAACAATCGGCCGACAGACTGGCTATCCGCAACCTGGTAGATCAATACGCTTATTGTGCCGACACGCGCGATGCACAGGGACAAATGGCTCTTTTTACTGAAGACACTCGCTTCATTGTCTTCATGGATGCTAAATCATCTGACCCTACTCAAGTCATCAATAAAAGAGTAGATCTTTTTCCCGTCTTTGATAACCTTAATACTTACCGCGCCACAATGCACTTCAACGGACAGAGTACAGTGCTGCAACTGAAGGATGACACCGCAACAGGTATTGTGTATTGCATTGCTCATCATCAAACCATTGAGGACGGAGTTCAAAAGCTGATGATTGCCAATATTAAATATCATGACAGCTTCGTTAAGCAAAACGGAAAATGGTTGTTTTCCGAGCGCAAGCTCATGGTAGATTGGATTGAAAATAGGTGGGTAAGGTAAGCTAAGTCACAGTGCAACAGCCTGACTTACTAATATGAATAGGAGAAAATTCATTTATAGAGGTTTAGCAATATTGGCTTTGATTCTCACAGGAAGAATTATGTTTGCAAAAAAGAAGCTGCCCTCAATTACTAGCTACGCCTCGAATCGAGCCCTAGAAACTGTCAAGCCCGATTGGCGAGGCACTCCTCTTGATGAAGATGGTTTGTTCATGAATCATGAATTTCCATGGAGACTTGAATACAGCAACATATTCAAGTACATGACGCATCGTAATCCGCAGAAAGAATTTAAAAAGCGAGACACCTGGAGAATACCAGTTCTAAAAGATGATCATTGGCTCAGAGATTCGGCCGACAAGATTGTGTGGTTGGGTCACGCCAGTTTTTTTATTCAACTCTCAGGTATTCGTATTCTGATTGATCCTGTATATGGTAAACTGCCAGTTGGCAAACGCTTCTCGGATATGCCTGTTGCCCCTGAAAAGCTGCTGAATATTCATTACATATTAGTTTCGCATGCGCACTACGACCACTGCGATAAAGACAGCATAAAATTGTTGACCAGCAATAATCCAAAAGCTCAAATCCTGACAGGATTGAACTTGGATAACTTAATTAGTAAGTGGACCAACAACAAAATACAAACCACTGGGTGGTATCAACAATTTAAATTTGAGGGCGGACTAAAAATAACATTCCTCCCCTCAAGGCACTGGGCAAACCGGACCCTGTGGGATATAAACACTACTCTTTGGGGAGCATTCATGATTGAGAAAGATGGAAAATGTATTTACTATGGTGCCGACTCAGGTCATGGGTCTCATTTCAGCGATGCAGCAGAGCTTTTTCCGAATATTAATGTGGCTCTCATCGGTGCAGGTGCCTATTCTCCTGCATGGTTTATGTCGCCTATGCATCAAAACCCCTATGATGCTGTGAAAGCATTCCACGCGACAAAGGCAAAAACATTTATACCATTTCACTACGGCACATTCGATTCAGCAGACGAACCATTAGGAGAACCCGAGCAAATATTAAACAAGCTCAATGCTGAGGGTAAAATTGAAAATGTGTTAAGGATTTTAAAGTTGGGTGAGGTATTTCATTGTTAGTAAGCTCAAAGGTTATAACCAACAGCCTATGTATATAAGTAAAACACAGCCGGTAATACAAGTATTAAAGTTCAACTATAAAACAATACTTCTACTTACTCTTTGGAGTAGCGTAGTTGTTGTACTTTTTGCGGTATTCAATATTCAATTTCTGGCAATCCCTTTTTTGCCAATATCTCTTGTCGGAACGGCATTATCTTTTTATTTAGGTTTTAAGAATAATGCGTCTTATGATCGAGTGTGGGAGGCACGAAAGAATTGGGGTGAAATTTTAAACGATAGCAGATCATGGTCAGCAATGCTGAACTCCTATCTCTCAATGAATAGTGAGTTAAAAAATAATCCTTCTGAGATTCAGAAAATAAAAAGAGAACTAACAAATAGGCATATAGCTTGGCTATATGCACATAAATTTTATTTGCGCCATAAAAAACAACCCTGGGAGCATAGAGAAAGACTTAATAACCAGTATAGGGAAGTTTATCAAAAAGACTTTAGTATAGCCACGGAATTAGATAGCGATTTATCACGTTACTTAGATGAGAAAGAAATCAGCGAGTTAGGGTCAACTGCTAATCCCGCTGCACAAATCCTAAACAATCAGGCTAAAGCATTAAATCAGCTACATGATAAAGGTATCATTGAGTTATTCCGTTTGATTGAATTTCAAAATCAAATAAACAAGTTATTCGACAGTCAAGGTAAAAACGAAAGGATCAAAAACTTTCCATACCCTCGACAGTATTCCATGATGCTAAGTCTTTCGATTGTGATATTCTGCTTATTACTACCCTTTGGGTTGCTGGGTGAGATGAATAAACAAGGGGAAGCATTTGTGTGGCTTACTATTCCTTTTTCTCTGTTAGTGTCCCTAATTTTCTATTATATGCATATCACAAGTGAGTATTCAGAAAATCCATTTGAAGGATTGATATACGATGTCCCTATAACAAATATGACAAGGACTATTGAAATTGATATGCTGCAAATGATCGATGTTAAAGACGTACCGAAACCAATTGAGCCGAAAAATGGAATATTAATGTAAATGACTTAGATGATGGATCAGGGGAAAATATTAGCAACAATCAGAAACCATTATCCCAAGGCAGATTCAGGAACACAGTTGGTTAATGAGTGGTTTTCCATTTTACAGAATGACGTTAAAAAAGGCTTCCTGCTTAGAGACCTGACTGAACTCAAGCATTCCTCATTGAATTTGGTTCATTATTCTTCATTGATTACACAGATGAAAGAACTGAAAACGCTGGAAGTTCATGCGAGCCATAAATTGTTTCTTCTCGAATTAAAGTCCCTGTTTGAAAAGCATGTCTCGAAGTGGACTCCAGACTATTCACCGAAGAGAAGAATTAAATCTATGCTCTTCTTGCCCTTGAGCAAAGGTTCTGCAACAGATCTATCTTGGCTTGGCGGTGAAATGGTCCGGTAATGGATGCTTATGATATCTGAAGCGACCCGATTTTTCCGTCCTTTATTTCAAAATGGTATCTGATAATTGCGGGGCTTCCATTAAACGTACCCGAACTCTGGCCGTAAGAATGATTCTTTCTCCTTGATTCTTAATTTCAAGAGGCTCGTACTTTGTTTTGTACTTTGCGTTGGTCATTTCATTCCATTGCTTGATTTCTGCGCGGCCTTGATAAGTTTTTCCTTCATCGTGTACGATAGCATCGGGTGAAAATGTTTCGGAAAACGCTTTACTGTCGTACTTGTCCTGAGCCGCAATTAGATCGGCTATTACTTTTGGCAATTCCATACTGTTATTGATTTCGTAATACAGATTTCGCTAGTATATCCTCTTCCGACAAGTAGGGAAAATAGATTCCCATAGGGAAATATTTATCCCTATGAAAGATTTGGGAGCTAAGGCCTATTTTTGCCTTATGTACAACAGGAAAATTCCAGTTAACCTGGATTGTGGCCTTGACCTGATAGGTGAAGTTCTGTATGACAAATGGAAAATGCGCTTGCTTTATTTTATTAATGAGGGTCATAAACGTCCGAGTGAACTTCAACGCAAAATACCAGGCGCCTCACGAAGGGTGTTGAATATGCAATTAAAAGAATTGGAACAGCATGAGTTGATTAAAAAAACCATTTACCCTCAAGTCCCCCCTAAGGTAGAATATCAATTGACTAAGTTTGGAAAAACCTTGACTCCGGTGATTAGCACCTTGGGAAAATGGGGAGATAAAAATCAAACGCGTCTCAGAAAAGTAATATTGAAAAAGACGTAAACAACATCATTGCCATGACTACAGACCACCTCTTGGCTTGGCAGTAAAATGGAATGAGGTCATCACTCACTCGAAATAAGAATGGACAAAGACATTAAACCTCCGTCATTACTGATAGGAAACACTTAAAGTAATAGGTACACTCAGAGCTTTGGATACAATGCAATTGGCTTTAGCGCCTTCTGCAATTTCCTGAAAAGCTTTTGTGGATAGACCCTCGATTAATGATGCTTTCAAATCCAAATGAATACCGGTGATCTTAAGGTTGGCCATATCCAGATCGAGAGTGGCTTCAGTGTTCAAGTCCTTGGCTAAAAAGCCTGCACGCTCAAGTGTTGCACTAACTGCCATGGTAAAACAGCCTGCATGTGCCGCAGCTATTAATTCTTCGGGATTGGTCCCGATACCCGACTCGAATCGTGTTTTGAAAGAATAGGGTGTCTGGTTAAGGGTGGTGCTTTGAGAAGATATTTCTCCTTTACCTTCTTTTAGGTTGCCATTCCAATGGGCTTTTGCTGTACGTTTCATCGTTTTTTATTTGGTTAAAAATTTATGATTTTAAAATTGTAATTATTTCATTCCTTAAGTGGTCAAAATATGCGAGAGCTGATGAGGTCCATACTGAAAATTTATGCAAACTTGCCGATTAAGGATTCGCCAATGTCATGTATGGTTACAATTCCAATAAGCTCTCCACTGTTTCCCGTAACAACTCCAAAGTTGACTGAGGCTTTCTGAAATCTTACTAAAACATCGGAAGTTTTGTCGCGTTCGTGCACTTTGCAAATAGGCAGTACTAGGTCCACTATGGACTTGCGACTATGCATCAAAAAATCCTTTGCACTAAGGAACCCGACTACTTGATTGTTCTCTTTAACCACGGGGAAATAATTATGCAGACTTTGTCTGACGACTACATCAACGTCCTCCCAGGTCATTGACTCTTTGATTACAACGATGCGCCCCAAAGGAGTCATAATTTGATTGACAAGTAGGTCATAAAAAGTGAAAATATTTTCATGCAATTTCAGTTCATGTTCCTCAATTGTTCCTTGGTTGTACGCGAGACTCAACAGTGACTTTAGATCGGCATCTGTCAACTTCTTGCTTTCAGAAGATTTAAAGGTAAACAGGTATAGTAGAATGTGCGTGCCTCGAGTGAGCAACCGAACGAAAGGGTAAAACAGTTTTGTGAATATGAAAAATGACCTAGTGAGCGTAAGGGCAACCTTTTGCGGGTTTTGCAACGCCAGTGTCTTTGGGAACAACTCCCCTAGCAAAATTGTAAAATAGGTGATGCTTCCAATGCCAATTAATAAACTCAAGCCGTGTGCCAGCCACGAGTGCAACCCAAGTTGAAGAAACCTTGGTTCAAGGTATTGCTGAAAGGCTTCTCCACCATAAAGTCCATCGACTATGGTAACCAAAGTGATGCCAACCTGTACAGCGCTAAGGTATTCCTCGGGAGACTTTAGAAGGGTAAGCAGCCTTTTCGCTGATGCATTTCCTTGATCTGCCTCTTGTTGAATCCGAAACGGACGAATCGAAACCATAGCGATTTCAATCGCAGAAAAATATGCATTTAACAGAGTTAACAGAATAAATAAAATCAGGTATATCATAGAACTAGATTTTATTGTTCGACAAACCAAGCTACTAAAGATAAATGATCAGACTGGAGTTTGGCGTTTACTTTTATGAAGCTTGCGTTCAAAAAATGTACTCAATTAAATGGTCATCTACGCTAGAGTGTCTCCACTTTGAAAAATAATTGTAAATTCTGAACCTTTCCCAAATTCCGATTTCATTGAAATTTCACATCCGATTCTTCGTGCGGCCTCACGGGCAATATAAAGGCCCAATCCGCTGCCGTTTGATTTTTCGTTGCCTCTGAAGAACATTTCAAAAATTTTGGGCTGAACGTCTGGTCTAACCCCTTCACCATTGTCTTCAATGAGTAGCAAGAACTTATCCTGCAAGGAGTTTGCACTGACTTTGATTAGTGCCTTCTGTTTTGTTTTTCTGAATTTGATTGCGTTGCTGATGATGTTTCTCAATATAACTTTCAACCTTACCCGGTCACTAACTAAAATAGTTGTTTCAATTCCAGTTAGATCGATTTCCAACTCTTGCACTCCATCCATAAACTGGAGATCTTCAAAGACCTCCTGGCACAGCTCCTTCACAGCAATGGATTCTTTGTGAACATCCATTCTCTTATTACGCGAATAGTCAAGTACTTCCTGGACAAAGGTCTCGAGTTTGCCCACGCTTTTTTCAATCAGGTTAAATTGCATACGATGTTCGGTCTCTACGTTGGTCAGTCGACTGATATTTACCAAACCCAAAATAGATTTCAGTGGAGCACTTAGGTCGTGAGATACACTGTAAACAAAACGGTCTAACTCAGAGTTAACAAGGTTGAGTTCCTTGTTTTGTTGGTTGAGCTTGTGCTCGCTCAATCGCATGTCAGAAACCAATCTGGCTGTGATCGTTGTAAATACATACAACAGGCCTGTTCCCAATTGTGTCTTCAGCATTTGGCTCTGAAGAAACAGACCAGGCGAAAAATTTTCTTGGGTCGCTGCTGGAATAAAATATGTGATTATTAAAATGTAGGAGTTCATCAAAATGGCTGCGGCAAATCCGAAACGTATCGCGATGTACAAGGAAAGGATTCCATTGAGAAACCAATAATCAACGAAGATCAGGTAATAATTAATGAGGAAGGCCATTGCCCCAACGCCCAACAATTCTGTCCATTGCAAGATGGAATAGTTTGTTTTAAGTTCATTGTCGATTTTATCTACATACAACGTTAACCGACGCCTGGTCATCATCTTTCCCAGAACAAATAAAAGAGGAAGCGAAATGCAGAAAGAAGAAATGAAATCTCCAAAGCCAGTAGTAATCACAAGATTCCAGTATTTGTTGCTAGGCGCATCACCGGCCAATAAAAACACGAGTTCCAAAATGATCTTATACACCAACAGGGGAATCAAAATTCCCATTAGCAAAAAGTAAATTATGCTCTTAGTGTTGGGCAGGGTAATATTTCCTCGTGCAACTCGCACGAACAAAAACCACGAGAGAAAAGCGAATATCACTTCGACACTACCATAGACCGGCCACAAACTCACAGTTTGCAATCCCCAAAGCCCCGCGCATAATGTGGCGTTCAAATAAAAAGCAAGGAGTACTCGCGGTCCCCACCAATATATTAAAGCTAAGGAAAAGGGAATCGGGAGGTAGAAAAGGGATGTACCTGAGCTGATTTTGGCTTCAAGCGAAATCAATGTTCCAAGGAAAAAAATGGGAAGAGGCGCAACCCATGTCCACCACGGAAGACTCCTTTCATTAGATTTCAATCCAAACACGTTCATATTCAACTGTAATCGTGGAAAAATACTGAAGCGAGTCTGGATTCCCAACTTTATTCAGTTTGGTTTTGTCTTGAGCAAAATTCTTAAAGCTAGATCAATGGATCATGCCTTGATCGCCCCTGACCACTTACATTACAAATCGCCAGATATCAAATTTTGGAATGTTTCGAACTTATCCTTGCACTAAAATTTTATAATGGATAAGGCTACGCAATTCATCACCCTCCTCTAATAAATCAATTTCAAATTCTCGGATAGAAGAACTAATCTGATCAGTTTTATCAACACGCTCTTTTACAGCATATAGGACTAATCGGATATCGTCAATTACAAGGTACTTATAGATAACAAGTCTTGTTGCACTTTTCTATTCTTAAAATGCTTAGAATACTCAATTAGGTATCTTTATTGTTTCTAAAATCCGTTTGAATGGTTACTTCGATAATTGTTTTATTTGCATGCGCTTTCGTGGCATTTTCATTGAGTGCCGTGTGTGGTGGGGGAGCCGGTCTATTATTGATGCCTACTATTGGCATTTTTATTCCGTCCTCACAAATACCTGCATCACTGTCTATAGGCACATTTTCGTCATCCGGATCAAGGATAGTTGTGTTCTATACAAAAATCCGCTGGGATGTCGTGAGATGGTTTGTTCCTTCTGCAATACCTGCTGTATTTGCTGGTGCATTGCTGCTTCGATATTTAAACCCAATTTACCTTGAGATCATTATGGGAGTGTTTCTGATTGGAAATCTTCCATCTCTTTTCAAGAAATCAATTAAAACGCCTGAGACACAACATTCATCTCACGCTCTCTTGGTTGTCATTGGTTTTTTGGCGGGGTTTCTTTCGGGGCTCACCGGTGCAGTTGGACTTTTATTCAATCGATTTTATTTACGGTACGGTATGGATAAGGAGGAGATCGTTGCAACGAGAGCCGCGAACGAAGTTATTCTTCATCTCATCAAGCTTTGTTTGTATGCTTCGTTTGGATTGCTCTCAGGCAAAGTGATAGTAATCGGGATTGCGATGGCATCAGCAGGTTTACTTTCCTCATGGTTTATGAAATGGGGATTGAAGAAGATAAGTGAACTGTTTTTCAAGCGTGTGGGCTATGCATCAATGGTAGTATCTGGGATAGTTATGCTCACGCAGTCTGGAAACTCAATTGTATCACAAAACAACGCCAGCCTATCATTCCTACCAATTTCAAAAGGAGTGGAATCAAAAATTCAATGGCAACAAGCAAATTTTGCCATTGAATTTGAGTACGATGAGGGATTTGAATATGAACAAGTGATCAATCTATCTGAATTGCCTACTGAAAAACAAAAGTTTGTGTTGGCCAATAAGAAAAAAGCTAATAGTATAGTGATTGAAGAAGTATTCGGATTAGATAAACACTCCTATGAAGCCTATTACTTTAACAAGAAGGAATTAGTTAGTAAAATTGATTTCTAATGCAGGCAACATTTCGCGGTCTTAAAACAAACTTCGATGCATAAAATTATAATGAAGAGCGGCAAACTGTAAATAGTTGCGATCGTCTGCGTAAAAACCTCTAAGCTGCTTGTATTTCAAACTGCAAGGCTAGCATTGAGTGTGTTCAATCGACCATCAGTTCAAACTGTGCTGCTAGCGTAGAAACTCCATAAGTTTATCGTGGTAGTGAAAAATAAAAAGTCGCCCCTTCATTTACTTTCCCTTCTGCCCAAACTCGGCCAGCGTGCTTGGCTATGATCCGTTTAACGATGGACAGGCCTACTCCTGTACCTTCAAATTCCTCAGTCCTGTGTAGTCGCTGGAATACTCCAAAAAGTCTATCACCGTACCGCATATCAAAACCGGCTCCATTGTCTTTTACAAAATAAATAATTTCATCGTTTTCTATATACGCTCCAATCTCGATCTTAGGGTATTCTTTTTTTGCGGAATATTTAAGTGCATTACCGATTAAGTTTATCCACACCTGCGTGAGCAGCGGATGATCTGCACAAATTGAAGGTAGCCGATTTACTTTAACATTTGCCTTATGTTGAAAAGAATCCCCAACCTCATCAAGAACACTTTGAACCAGTTTTTCAGTATCAATTTCAGATTTCTGCAGTTCCTTTTTACCCAACTTTGAGAATTTGAGCAAGTCGTCAATGAGATTGTTCATTCTAAGGGCATTCTGGTGTATGATGCTCAAGATTTGGGTTCCATCCTCTCCCAGTTTTTCATTGAAATCTTCTACCAGTATTTTAGAATACCCAATTAATGACCTGATCGGAGAACGCAAATCATGGGAAACAGAATACGTAAAGAATTCTAATTCCTTATTCGCGAATTCCAATTGCTGCTCAGCCTTTTTTCGTTCGGTTATATCCTTAAATAGAATGGCAACCTGCATGTTCTTCGGTTCGCCATACCTAAATGCATAAACATCATACCACCGATGCAGTTGTTCAGCACGATTTTCAAATCGGATAGGTTCACCTGTCAAAGCAATCTTTCCATAGATTTCAAACCAGTGCTCTTCATGATTAGGTGCAAATTCGCGCATGCGTTTGCCCACAGCATCAAGAAGCCCGGTTTGCTTTACAAAGGAGTCATTGATTGACAAAAAACGATAGTCAATCGGTTTCTGATGGGCATCAAAGATCATCTCGATGATACAAAAACCTTCATCTATCGAATTGAATAACTGGTTGTATTTTTCTTCGCTTTCTTTTAGTCGCTGAATTTGCAGCTCCATCTGAGCAGTGTGCTCACTTGCTTCTTGGTCAAGTTCTTGATTCTGTTTTTGAATTTTCATTTCAAGTGGAAACGTTTGATTCATTCACGATTTGAAAAAGCATTGAATGCCTATTATAAATATATCCAATTCGGGGGATTTCATAGAAGTAACTCCCATAGTTTATCCAGTCACATGCGAAATGGATCGTCGGAATAGAGCGTAACATGTCATGTGCGCGCTTCAATTGAAACAACTCCGAATTACCGACAGATAAAAAAATCAAGGAAGGTTTCTGTTTCTAGGTTTGGGTAGAGGTTCATTGAGAAGTATCCAGAAAAAACCTAAATCGGCAACAGCCTTTACAAAATGATCAAATTCAACAGGCTTAACGATATAGGCGTTAACACCAAGCCTGTATGATTCGATGACATCGCGTTCTTCTTTAGATGACGTAAGCATCACGACGGGAATCACTTTTAAATTTGCGTCTGATTTAATTTGACGTAACACCTCGATCCCGTCTACTTTGGGCATTTTAACATCTAATAAAATAAGTTTAGGGAGATGAGAAGAGGCCCCAAATAAAAATTGTAACGCTTCTTCTCCATCTTGAACGTGAAGAATGTTATTGGCAAGATGATGCTTCTTTAATGCACGGGTTGTAAGCCCCGCATCTTCCATATTGTCTTCAACTAATAAAATGTCAATATTTTCCATTGTCAATTTTTTTTAAAACTTTTCGGGTTCGAGTTGCCAAAAAAAATATCAAAAATTCTCTTGTGAAATTGTGGGACAATTCCAAGATAGTGTTGAGCCGTTTTGGCAGTACTCCTCAATAGACACATCTATTATTTATATTACACACGTTTAAGAACAAACATTCAGTAAATATGAAAAATGTATTATTGGTAGATGACGACAGTATTTTTAATTTCCTGAATGCGAAAACACTTCAAAGTTTGGGCTTTGTGAATGACATTCACACTGCGTCAAACGGTAAACAAGCAATCGACCTTTTCAATGATTATTTCGGACGATCAAAGCCGTTGCCTGATATTATTCTGCTTGACCTGAATATGCCCATAATGGATGGGTTCAGTTTTTTAGAAGCGTTCAGAAGGCTTGACCTTCCAGGCAAAGATAAGGTAAAGGTCGTTATTGTTACCTCATCTGGTAGCCCCGATGACATCAAACGGGCAAAAGACTTAGGCGTAAGTCAATACCTTACAAAGCCTCTTGATGCAGAGAGCCTTAGAAAGGCTTTGATGATGATTGAAAACTAAAGGCCAAACAACCCGTCTGGTCGTTTGGCTTTTAATCGATAAGTGTGTTTATCGTTTAAAGATAATCTCAGTACAAATCAAAATTAATTTCGAAGGAACATCAACGGGATTTTCCCCCTGTTTACTCCCGTATTTTTCCCGTTGACGAAGTGTACAAGCCCCTTGCAAAGCAGGGAAAATTGCTCCATTTAACTCATTGATCGAAAGAATCATTCTTGACACACAAGAATCAAGAGCCTCGCTCCTACTTCTCTTTCTGAAAGTGTTTTAAAATGCTCATCCAGCAGATTGAAGATAATTAAGAAATCTGGAATCTGACTCTTACGCGTTTCAAGATCCGTTGTGAACTTTGGAAATTAAAAATTCAAACTCAGGTAATTTCTCCATAATTAAAATCGATTTTTACTCTCCATGGATTTTGGTAGCGTTCCACAAGTAAAACATTCACACTTGAAAAATTATGCAAAGGCAATTTTTTAAGAGAGTATTTTATTCTCGCCTGCACATCACACTTAGATTTAATATTATGGCAACAATACTTGTCCAGCAAAGCAAATTACAAATACTGCCAGAGGTTAAAGACAGATGTCTAAGGTTGCTTGAAGAGCAGAGAAAATGGTTACTTTATCAAAACCGAACCAATGACCGTCTTGACGAAGACGTTGTCAGGAGATCCTTGTCGAAAATTGATCTCGAAGAAGCACGGATAAATCACGAATAGTGTCTCAAGAATTTATTATGCGTTACAGGTTCCCTTAAAATGGTTTTCAGGTTTTCCTGTGAACCACCTGTTGTAAAATCGACCAAATAAATTTCATGGTGGATACCTCTTTTGCTTAAGCTGTTTTCTTCAGCAAATTGCTCTAATTGTATTAACGTTTCACCTTCGTAAATGAATGGGCCTTTGTGTAACATCTGGATACATTTTCCTTCCTGGTATTTAAAAAACTCTACTCCCTTTGACAGGTCTTTATGGATGGGGTCTAACGTATCTTTAGCTACGGCTATGTGCTGGAGGGTAACATAGTCTGGCAAGCGGATCATTAAACGATAATTCAGTTCGCTCAAAGGGCCTGTATCAAAAACATTGGAAATGGAATGCTGTCCGTATTTTTCATCGTTCCAATAAAGCCCCTCTAAAACAGATAATTCAAAACTCTTTCCGGAATCTTGAAAGAGGTCGATAATCGCCTCAGCAGCCTGTTTTAACAAGGCGATCCGCTGATAAAATATTTTTTCTGTGAAACTTCCTTTAGCGAGAATGGAAATGAAATTGGCGTTTTCGACATCAATTATTTCGGGATGATCTGTAGCTGTATAATAGCGTGGGTAATGTTCCGGAATGTTTAATTTTTTCATTGATCT